>Ga0209716_1000025_pt1 | contig 148119 bp, 125 predicted proteins | sample COGITO_mtgs_1205_FD_184811 | JGI IMG/M metagenome (GOLD analysis project Ga0209716, IMG submission 184811) | Pelagic marine microbial communities from North Sea - COGITO_mtgs_120531 (SPAdes) (version 2) | ecosystem: Environmental > Aquatic > Marine > Epipelagic ... | reverse complement strand
AACCATCTTAGTTGGGGGTGGGTGAGGCTGCGCTTTATGGCGTATTCGAGCCTGCCTTCGACAAGGAGGGTTAAGTCGTAACAAGGTATCTGTAGGGGAACCTGCAGATGGATCACCTCCTAAGAAACTGGAGGCTGGGATTCGTAAGAATCCCAGTCTCCTACCCTTTTTTTATCGATCACCAAGTTTACTTTTTACACCGAATGGCTGGTGCGCTGCAAAGAATGCAATTCAGCGATTTTTTATTCACTCACTCGCTTCTAACTCGCGTAGCTTTTCCATTAACGTCGTGCGAAACGTCAGCAATCGCAAAGGTGGAGCCTCAGCGTTTACAGTGATGGTGGCGCCTCTGTTGAAGTGAACTTCGTCCCAACCATCAGGGACAACGTATCCTCGGTGCATATCAGACGTAATGGTCGTTGATGCGCCCGTCCAATCTGCCCAAGACCATGACTGATGCTTTCGTTCTGAAGGGGGAATGTCTCGTGCGAGTACGAAATAATGGGAATCGACATCACCTTCCTTGACTGTTGAACGCAGTGTATTGAATTCATCATCACTCATTGCATTGCGAAGCCAGGCTCCTTGCCCGAACCATGTCGAAAACAACAGTCCACTGCTTTGCTGTAGGCATTGTTGATCTCCTCGACGCAGATGATACTTGCTTGGGGCATATTGATGTGTATTCGCAATCAAAAGGTCGTTCATCGCTGGGTCAGTTGTGAAACGATTCCCTGATGTTGAGTCAATGATGGCCTGCAATCTTGGAAGTTCATTGACAATCGCCTTTCCGGCTATGACAGTCCTCACATCAGCCTCAAAGGTGCCGATTGATGAATCCATGTAAAATCCAAAACTTCCCGATGGATCTTCACTTCTGGGGTGGGAATTGACCCCCATCACTGGGGTAGAAGCATCAATGTTGTGTGAAAGTGAGGTAAGAGTCCCATCTCCACCAAATACAATCACGAGGTCACGAGCAATGAAATCAGCTCTGCGAACATGTTCTCGGGGTTTGAAGTCCACTCGGTCTGTCGGCGAACTGGTGCGTGAAAGGGCCTCCTTGACTTCCATTAAGCCTGTGTCGTGGACCGATTCAAAATTTTTCTTGTAGACCACGAGTATGTTCATTTCAGCCCCCCTTGATGTTTGCAGGAGTTCATGCTTCAAGAACACAACCCTTTGTGCGTGTAAAAAAAGAACCATAAGGGTCCACCCCGACCATCGCCCATGCAGTCTGACTCACCATGGGATGATATTACTCCTGAGAGCGAAATGAAGGATTCTCCTTTGATGGATGAAGCACCGGAGACAATACCAATCTCTGCTGGATTTTCAACCATGCAAAACGGTGCTATGCTTTCGGGGATGGCAGAAATGCCCCCAGGGCAAATGATCTTTCTTGGCCCCCCATCCAGTGCCCCAAAAGTCGTCGGTATCCTCTGTGTGTTGTGGGGAGTCTTCATCGGAATCGGGGCATCCGGTCTGAACCTCTTAGACGTCGTTGGTAATCAAACGTCTCAACCGCTTCTCTTCGCTGTTTACTTTGGAGGCCTTGCTGTAGGCATAGCAACCGTCGCAGGAGGCGTGATGCTGGTTTCCTATCAGCGCCGAGGAGTTCAACTCCTCTTTGGCGCCATTCTCGTTGGGTCTGTTTTGAGTGGGCTTGAACTTACGATGATGGATGAGATTTACGACCAAATGTTGGATGACGGCGACCTCACTCAAGAAGAATATGATGTGATTAGTGCCAGCTCAGGGCTTGTCGCAGGAATTGGCATGTTCTTTGTAGCCCTCTGCGGAGGCATGTGTGCCCTTATCGCTGCGATACCGCTGATGGTGAGCAACAACGGTTTGGACAAGAGTTCTCTTTTCGGTTGAATTGAGAAACAGTGAGATTCATGACCCTCCCCCTTTTGGGATGGAACATGAGCGAAGATGTTGTGATTATTGGCGGTGCTCGAACACCGTTTTGTGAATGGGTTGGCGGAAAGCGTGGTGACGGCAAAACCGGCGGTGCCCTCAAGACACTTAGCGCACAAAACCTTGGTGGAATCGCCATTAAAGCAGCCCTCGAGCGAACAGGAACGGCTCCTGAATCCGTAGACCACGTCGTGATGGGATATGCGCTCCAAACATGCGCCCAGTCGATTTATGGAGCACGCCATGCAGGTTTGCAAGGCGGTGTGCCTCAAGAAGTACCCATGCTTACACTTTCTCGTATTTGCGGTTCTGGAATCCAATCCATCGTCAGTGGAGCACAGATGATCATGCTCGATGAGGCAAAGACCGTTGTTTCTGGCGGTATGGAGAACCTCTCTCAAGCACCGCACGTGATGCGTGGAGGTCGTGAAGGATGGAAACTCGGTCGCTCACCGAAAGTTGAAGATTACATGATGACCAACCTCCAAGACATGACCTGTGGGCTCTTCATGGCACAGACTGCTGATGAACTTTGCAAGCGGAAGAGTGTGACTCGGGAAGAAATTGATGCCTTTGCAGCCCTTTCCCATTCCCGTGTTGCCGCCTCAATTGACAACGATGTCTTTGAACAAGAAATCGTTCCTGTCACGATCACGTCCCGCCGTGGCGATACGGTCCTTACTCACAAGGATGAGGACCATGTCGTTCGTGGTACTACTGAGGAAAGTTTGGCTCGCCTTCCCACTGCGTTTGGCCCAGAATCCTTTGTTACAGCAGGTAATGCATCAGGCGTTGTTGACGGTGCCGCTGCAGTCGTTATCAAATCTGCTTCCAAGGCAAAAGAAGACGGTGACCAACCCCTTGCACGAATTGTTTCTTGGGGTATCGTTGGCCTGGAACCTGCCATCATGTCATACGGTCCCGTCCCCTCCTCTCGGAAAGCCCTTGAAAAAGCCGGTCTTACAGTGGACGATATCGACCGCTGGGAAATCAACGAAGCTTTTGCGGGTCAAGCTGTAGCATGCATCAAAGACTTGGAAATCGATGTTGAGAAGGTCAATGTCAACGGAGGAGCGGTCGGTATCGGCCATCCACTAGCCGCCACTGGGACCCGTCTGGTTCTCACCCTCGCTTACGAATTGCAACGCAGCGGTGGGCGCTACGGCGTTGCTACCGCTTGCATCGGTGGCGGGCAGGGCATTGCAATGGTCATCGAATCCATCAAACAATGAGGCCGCCAAGATCCCAAAGGTAACGGATCAAAACAATCGCTGTAAGGGTCATGAAGATTTTCATGATGTTTTGAGAAGAAATGTACCTCATTCCAAATTGTGCTCCCAGACGTGCCCCTATGAAGGTCAAAAACGGTAGTGCAAACAGAACGCCCACTTGTTCGACAAGGGCCTCTCGTTCTGTGGAAGAAATGAACGCCAAATGAGTCACGACAGCAATAGGTACGACAACCATCATCAAGTGAAGGCTGGAACCAATGGATTTTCTGGTGCTCAATCCAGTATACTGTTGGAGGACGGGGACATAAATGACGCCTGCGCCGATGGCGAGGACGGAAGATAGCGTGCCTCCTGTTGCCGCTCCAAGTCTAAGGTTTCGATGATGTATTTCTCTTGGTTCAGAACGTTCATGGGTTTCGCTAGAACCGGTTGAGGCGATTTTTCTCCTCGTTTTAATGAGGGCCCAGATCAAGATTACAATACTGACCGTCTTGAATACGGTGTCAAGATGGTCACCAAGAAGCACGACAATTCCAACCCCTACCAAAGCCCCTGGAATCGCACCGAAAAGTGCAGATTTGATGGCCTCGTCATCGTAGTGACCTTTCTTCCGGTGTGCAAGACCACTGCCATAACTTACAACGGCTGTGAGGGTCAAGGATACGGCAAGTAGGGTTCCGTCGATTGGAAGGTCAGCCCCGTAATGCAAAAGGGGAACGAAAAGCAACCCCCCGCCAAGTCCTACCGGAGCGAAGGCAAAAGCGATGCAGAAGACTCCAAAAAAGATGAGGGCTGTGTCAAACATTGTATTCATCTCGAGCGGTTGATTTCTGACTCATAAAGGTTGAATCAAGGGACCCTTGCTCCGGCCACCATGTTAATGTTCATCATCTTGCTCATTGGATTCAGTATTGAAGAGAAGGTTTCAAGTACGAATTGAAACGAGGGATGAACATGGTAAACATGACGTATGTCGCTGCGGCAATTGCAGCAATTGTAATTTTGATTCTTATCGTTTGGTTCTTCTCAACCTGGAACCGATTCATTCGACTTGAAGAGAACGCTAACAAATCGTGGTCGGACATTGATGTATTGCTGAATCAGCGGTATGATATGATTCCGAACCTTGTCAAGATTGTTGGGCGCTACGCCGAGCATGAGGCTGGTATTTTCCAAGAATTTGCAAAGGCTCGCCAAGCAGCTGCTGGTGCATTGGCCCGTGGTGACGTAGCAGGAGTCGCTGCTGCTGAAGGTTTGCTCTCTGGAATGATGCCTCGTATCAACATGGTTGCAGAACAATACCCGGATCTGAAAGCGAATGCGAACTTCATGGACCTTCAAAACAAACTGGTTTCTTTGGAGAACCAAATTGCAGACCGCCGTGAATTCTACAACGCTGCATCCACCAACTTCAACAAGGCGATTCAGATGATCCCTGCCAGCATCGTTGCCAACTTCAAGGGATGCGTGCGCCGAGAACTTTGGACCGTTGCAGCTCACGTCCGAGAGAACGTAGAAATTACCTTCTGAGGATTGACTCTTGCCCGCTGGGCTATTCCATTGGATGACTGAAATTGAGGTGAAAGCGTGAGTGAAGAAACTCCGCTGATTGATGTTAACGACCGACTTCGTCTGTTGGGCACTGCCCACATTGCGACCGCATCGGTTGAAGCAGTGATGGAGCAAATCGCTGTTTATCAGCCTGATATCGTGGCGGTAGAGTTGTGTCAAGGACGCTATGAGACGCTCATCAGTGATCGCCGTTTGGACAAAGAAGGACTGCTCAAAGTCGTGAAAGAAGGAAAAGCACCCATGGTCTTGTTGCAATCCATGCTTTCTGCAGAACAGCGCAAACTCGGACTGGATGAAGGTCAACAACCCGGTGCAGAATTGCTTGCAGCGGTCAACATTGGAAAAGAAGCAGGCTGTGAGATTGCTCTGGTTGACCGTGACATTCAGGTCACTTTGCGCCGTGCTTGGCGTAAAATGAAATTCCGAGAAAAGTGGCGTCTTCTCAGGTCACTTCTTGAGGATGAGGAGGAAGACGATCATGAGGTCGATGTGAACGAGTTGCTTCGGGATTCCGACATGCTCTCTTCAATGATGGAGGAGTTGAAAGAATTCTCGCCAGGGGCAGGAACAGTTCTCATCGATGAACGAGATGCTTACATTTCAGGGAAATTAGCAGAACTTGACCCGAATAAGAAAGTTCTAGCAGTTCTTGGTGCAGGTCATTTGAAAGGCGTGGCCAAGAAGATGGTTGAGCCCGCACCTGCTCATGAACTTGAAGAATTTTCCACGCTCCCCGAACGTTCCCGAATAGCACGAATGCTTCCTTGGGCCATGCCTCTTATTCTCATCTCAGCCATCGCCGTTTTCGTTTCAAAAGGGGAAGGTGTGGACTGGTTAGAGTTCTTCACAGTATGGGCGATTGCAAACGCTGTCTTTGCAGCTGTTGGATGCATTATTGCCCGTGGCCACCCTTGGGCGATTCTCACCGCCGCAGCAGCGTCTCCAATCACTTCACTGAACCCGGCGTTGGCTGCAGGTTGGTTTGCTGGTTACGTTCAACTCAAAGTTGCAGAGCCAACGGCAGATGATTTACAGAAATTTTTGAAGTTGGATGATTTTTCTGCATTTTGGTCCAATCCCGCCGGCAAGGTTCTGTTGGTTACCGCTCTTACCAATTTAGGGTCCATGGCTGGAGCTTGGGTTGCACCCATCATCTTGTTGGGTGGCGTCTAATCCTCAATCAAACGGCTTCATTGTTGAAAAGAGGTCCACGTGTTCTTGAACATCATGTACTCTCAGAATGTTGATCCCAAGGGAGGCTGCAACAGCAGCAAGGCCCAATGTTCCTGCTAAACGGTCATCTGCATGCTCGTGTCCAGTAAGGTGGCCAACGATTCGTTTACGAGAAACACCCCAAAGAACGCTCATTGAAGGGTCTTCACCGATGGTTCTCCCCGCTTTGAGTAAAGAAATATTGTGGCCGTGGTCCTTACCAAATCCAATTCCAGGGTCAATGCATATGAGTTCCTTTGGGTGGCCCTGATCTGTCAGCAAGTTGCATTGATTGGCCAGGTAGGTGCGCACTTCTTCAACGCAATTCTCGTAATGGGGCTTTGATTGCATCGTCCCTGGTTCACCCTGCATGTGCATGATACATATCGCAGCCTTCCATTCAAGCACCGTTTCAATCATCGCCTTATCGCCAAGTCCCGACACGTCGTTGACCATGTCTGCGCCTGCCTTCAGGGCTTCATGTGCAACCGAAGCATGGCGCGTATCAATTGAGATCAATCCATCGGGGTTGGCCATCTTCAAGGCTCTTATGACGGGGACGACGCGTAGTATCTCCTCTTCTTCATCAACCGGTTCTGCTCCTGGGCGGGTCGATTCACCTCCAATGTCGACCCATGTTGCTCCAGATGCCCACATGGCCAAAGCCCGCTCCACGGCATCTTCTGGTGAAAGAGCACGACTTCCTTCAAAGAAGGAATCCGAGGTGACGTTGATGATTCCCATGATTTGAGGAAAACCCTGGTTCTGTTTCAGACCTTCAATAATCCGCTTTCGGCGCGGATGAGACACTCCCGAGTCGGTCACCATTAACACCTCCAAAGCGACAGGTTTCATAAGATGTGACGAAGAAGGTACTCGTATGTCCGAGGCCGAACCATCATCGATGAGCACGATTCCTGTTGCTGCAGGGTCGGATTCGGTCAATGGTGCATCGGTCAGTGATTCTGAATTTGCTGAGCGCATCATTCGCCGCCTCAAACCAAGAAATTTGCAAGAGGTTTTCGATAAAGCAGCCAGCACATCACGCTTAGGCGGGATGCTCATTACCCTCATGGTGGCCGTCTGGTGGTTGGGTATTTATTCACAAGACGATAACATGAGCCAAGGCATCTCGGTATTTTTTGGACTTAATTTCGGCCAGGTCGCCTTTGCCGTGATGATCCTCTCGTTGCTCTCCGCCATCCTCACTGAATTCAGTAGAGATATGGGAAAAATATTCCCTTCAACCGCCGCAGGTGGGATGCTCATTCTTGCAGGTCTCTACGTTGTAGAGCCGTTAATTGGCTCCTTTGTTGCAACCGGCGACCTTTCCACGGCAGACGGTCTTTGGAGAACCGTACGACTCGGAGCCCTCTGGGGTGGGATGTCGATGGGGTCCAATCTCCTTGTCAACGCCATGTTGTTGAATTGGCTGATTCGGTTTATTGATTCAAACGATTACGAATTTACGGGTATGCCAGATGCTTCACCATCATCCGAGGCGATCATCGATAAGACCGAATGAGCCGCTACGCTCATGTGGGCGAGGCCAGTCGTCTGCACATGGCCGACACGCCGTTCAATGTGCTTCGTTTGGGGTACCGCAAGGGCCGTGACCCACGAATTACCACGCACCTGGCCTTAGTTTCGAGAGCACTCGGTGGTACTCGCTTTCTTTTAGCTGGGGATGAAGATGACGACCTCTTTGAAAATGTGGCTTCGGTTAACGAACGCTTCGGAGGAGCGATGTCTTGTGAACACATCAAGGGCTCAATGGGGTGGCTGAAGCGCTTCGTTGAGGATGATGCAGGGGACGGTGAACCCGGTGTTGCGATTCACCTTACCATGTACGGTCAGCCTTACCGAGAGGTGATTCCTCAAATTCGCCGTGACCGTCCAGTGGTTCTTATTGTTGGAGGGGCTAAGGTGCCTGGTGATGTGTTCAAACATTCGCAATACAACGTGGCTGTAGGCAATCAACCGCACTCGGAAGTCGCCGCTTTAGCACTGTTCATGGAGGCGTGGTTTGGGGACGGTGGAACCGAGCGCCACTTCCCAGATGCACGGCTTGTGATTGAGCCCTCCGCTCGTGGGAAGTCAGTTCATGATAAAGAGCGGGAAAATGAGAAGTAAGTTGTTATTTGTTCGCATCACTAAGAATCGTATTGAATCTATTTTTGACCCTATTTTGAGTTCCTTCATCCAATCAAACTCACACCCAATCATTATGGGTGTCCGTTGACGACCAAATACGATGTTAGGAAGCGAACTCCAAAATGGGCGTTCACTTCCCGCTACTCATCGGCTCTACAACCCGTCATCTTTGGACATCGGTGATGCCGCCGACGGACTTGTTGAAGGGGTCCAGATTCCAGAGGGTGCATCGGGCCCTGGTGTTCTTTTGACTGCGGATGGTGGACGGTACGAGGGTGAACTGTTTGGAGCCAAACAAGCGGGTGCAGGAGAACTGGTCTTCACCACCGGTATGATGGGCTATCAAGAATCTCTGACCGACCCTTCCTTTGCAGGACAGGTGTTGACCTTCACTTACCCCTTGATCGGGAACTACGGAATACACCATGGGACCTCTGAATCCAAACGTGTTTGGCCTCGAGGCGTGGTTGTACGTCATGCCATGCACCAACCCGATCACCGCAATTCAATCGGAACGGTTGATGAATTGCTGAGACTTCATGGCGTTCCTGGTATTCAGAAGATTGACACGCGGGCGATTACCCGCCGTGTCCGTGAACTGGGGACAGTCCTCTGTGTCTTTGGCCCCATCGGTCAAGAAGACAAGTTGAAAGCTAAGTTGGAATCGCTTTCTTCCCCGGAATTGGAAGACCTCGTGGATGAAGTTTCTATTGACGAACCGGTCGAATTAAATCCCGGGGTTACGGACGATTTAGGGGTTAGAAAACCGCGATTGGGTGTCCTTGATTGCGGTGTGAAATACAATATTTTACGCCATCTCTGCATGTATTTTGATGTGGTTTGGTGTCCTCCTCATACGCCATACGGCGTTTTGAAGAACACCTACAACATCGATGCTCTCTTTTGTTCAAACGGGCCAGGTGACCCCGCCCATCCAGGAATGGCGACATCTGCCCGAAACACCCTTGCTGAAGCGGTTAAAGACGGTCTTCCAGTGATGGGGATTTGTCTTGGACATCAGTTGATGGGTCTTGCATCGGGCTTGCAAACTTACAAAATGCGATACGGTCATCGTGGAGCGAACCAACCGGTGGTGGACCTCAAGGAAGGAACTGTAGCCATTACCAGCCAGAATCATGGCTTTGCAGTTGCTCATCCCCAAGACGGTATGCTCGCAGCCCATCCCACAGGGGCTTCGTCCTCGCCTTCACCGAACCAACACGGTGCTGAGGTTGAGGTTCGCTATGTCAATGCTAATGATGGAACCGTAGAAGGGCTTGATGTCATCGGTAAACCATGTTTCACCGTCCAATTCCATCCTGAAGCATGCCCTGGACCACACGACGCGACCCATCTCTTCCTGCGTTTCAGAGCCGTTGTCGACGCTCACCTTGGGGGTGAACAGTGATGCCTCGCCGTGATGATTTGGAGACGATATTAGTCTTGGGTAGCGGACCGATTAAAATCGGCCAAGCTGCCGAGTTTGACTTTTCGGGTTCCCAAGCGGTTCAAGCGCTTAGGGAAGACGGATACCGTGTTATTTTGGTAAATTCCAATCCCGCTACGATTCAAAACGACCCTGAAATGGCCGATGTGGTTTACATTGAACCGCTTCTCCCTGACACGATTGCACGAATTATGGAACTTGAACGACCTTGTGCTCTGCTGGCGGGAATGGGCGGTCAAACAGCCCTCAACATCGCGAGTGAACTGTCCCACAACGGAACCCTTGAACGCCTGAATATCGAACTCATCGGTTCTGATTTGGAAGCCATCGATAAAGCAGAAGACCGGGAATTGTTCAACCAAGTCTGCGAGTCCATTCAACTGCCAATCAGTCAAGCAGTGGCTTGCAATACCATTAATGAAGTCATTGCTGCAGCAGATTTGATCGGAAGTTGGCCCATTTTAGTCCGCCCGGCATTTACCCTAGGAGGTCTTGGTGGAGGCACTGCACGAGACTTGGGCGAGTTGGTAGAAATCTCACAACTCGGATTGAGGAATTCACGCATTTCTCAGGTTCTCATCGAAGAATCAATTTTGGGATGGCAGGAACTTGAATACGAAGTTATGCGAGATGAAGCAGACAATGCAACCATTGTTTGCACCATGGAAAACATTGACCCAATGGGCGTGCATACCGGGGAGTCAACCGTCGTGGCTCCGCTGCAATCCTTCAGCGATGCTGACCATCAACGTTTGCGAAACCAAGCGTTGGCCTTGATTCGGGCCTTGAACATTAAAGGAGGGTGTAACGTTCAATTCGCCTTCAATCAATTTACTGGAGAAATCCGAGTCATTGAAGTCAACCCTCGCGTTTCACGTTCCTCGGCATTGGCCTCAAAAGCCACTGGATATCCAATTGCTCGAATGGCGGCCAAGATCGCTGTAGGATACACTTTGGATGAACTTCCAAATCCGATTACAGGTGACGGCACCACCGCGGCCTTTGAACCGACATTGGATTATTGTGTTGTGAAAATCCCAAGGTGGCCCTTTGACAAATTCAGAACCGCAGACCGTACGCTCGGTACCTCCATGAAATCAACTGGTGAAGTCATGGCCATCGGTCGGAACTTCGAAGAGGCTTTCCTCAAGGCTTGGGCTTCCCTTGAACAAGGATGTGCGCATCCCCGTCCGCTAACAAGAGCAGACGAATCCGAAGGGGAAGGAATGTCAGAGCGTGCCCATGAAGCCCTCCCTGATAGCACCCTTGTGGATTGGTGCAAAATTGCAACGGACCGGCGAATGGGTGCTGTTATTGAAGCGCTTCGTAGAGGGTGGGGCGTTGAACGCGTTCACGAGATTACACGCATCACACGTTGGTTCCTTTACGGGTTTGAGCGATTGGCTCAGATGGAAGCCGAGATTACCGCCCGGGGCGTATCTCCAACCGAATTGACAGAGAAGGAACTGCGTCGCTGGAAGAGCCACGGATTCAGTGATGCCCACATTGCAGATGCTCTTGCAGGATTCCCCGCTGAAGGACTGAAGTCGCTGGCATCAGGTCAAGGCGAGCGTGCAGTAATGCAACGTCGGCATGAACTGAGCCTTCACCCAATTTACCGTATGGTGGATTCGTGCGCTGCCGAATTTGCTGCGAAAACGCCGTACTATTATTCCACTTACGAGCCGTTTGGCTCCCCTGGGATCGACCTCTTGCCGAATCTAGAAGAACGAACAAAAGACCGATTGGTGACCATCGGAAGCGGTCCAATTCGCATTGGACAAGGCATCGAATTTGACTACGGGTGTGTCCACGCCGTAAAGGCTATCCGTGAAGCAGGTAAAGATGCCATCATCATCAACAACAATCCCGAAACGGTTTCTACTGACTTTGATACCTCCGACCGACTTTATTTTGACCCGTTGACCTTGGAATATGTGAGTGAAATCCTTCTGCGTGAACGAGCCCACGGTATTCTTCTTCAGTTTGGTGGGCAGACTGCCATCAATCTCGCTTTGCCGTTGGAGCAACGTTTGCCCGACCTCCGCCTCAAGGGGCTGGACCTCCGAATCATGGGAACTTCTTGTGACGCTATTGACGAAGCAAGCGACCGAGAACGTTTCGAAGCATTTGCTTCACGTAGCGGCCTAAAAATGCCTCGCGGGGCAACGGGAACATCGGCTGATGATCTACGGGCGGCGGTTAAAGAAATCGGGTATCCCGTCTTGATTCGCCCCTCCTATGTTCTCGGAGGGCGCGGTATGGAGATTTTATCCAACCAACAGCAATTGGACGGATACCTCAGGGACGCATACCTTGCTCCTGACAAGCCACTGCTTGTTGATGAATACTTAGGTCACGCCACTGAATTGGATGTTGACGCAGCAGCAGATGGTGAGGAGGTTTTGGTTGGAGCCATTATGGAGCATTTGGAGGAGGCCGGTATCCATTCGGGCGACTCGACCTGCTTTATTCCGACTCAAAACATCTCAGATGACATGCTCAAGCGAGTCGCTGAACAAACTAAGATCATCGGTTTGGGCTTGAACATCAAGGGCTGCTTTAACATTCAATTTGCAATTCAAGGAGATGACCTCTATGTTTTGGAAGTCAATCCACGGTCATCACGAACGGTTCCATTTGTTGCAAAATCGTCCGGTTTACCTCTTGCCCGTATCGCAGCACGCGTCACCATTGGACAACCGCTTTCGTCCCAAACCATCCCTCGCAGAACAACGGGTCAAGTTTGTGTAAAAGCACCGGTGTTCCCGTTCATCAAGCTTCGTGGATTGGACCCTGCGCCAGGGCCAGAGATGAAATCCACCGGAGAAGTCTACGGTTCGGATGAGCGTGCTGATTTGGCTTACCTCAAAGCGCGTTTAGCCACCGAAATTCCAGTCGCAACATCAGGAGGTGCGTACCTCACCGTTCGAGACGAAGACAAAGAGAGCCTTGTTCCGGTTGCTCGTGAGTTGGTGGATTTAGGGTTCACATTGTATGCTACAGGGGGTACTTCTGACGCCCTGCGCCGCCACGACATCCCTGTCGCAACAGTCTATAGAATCGCAGAAGGAAAGCACCCTGATGCCCTTGATTTGATGCGTCAAGGCAAAGTTTCCTTTATTGTTAACGTCCCTACCATCTCAGGGGGGGCAGTTCGTGATGGCAACATGATGCGCCGTCTTGCGGTCGAATTGAACATCCCGTTTGTGACGACCATGCGAGGAGCAACAATGGAGGCTGCTGCTATGCGGGCTCGAATTGAAGAAACGTTAGAACCAAGAAAACTCACCGTCCATTATTGACTGGTCAAAAGCACTGCTTTATCACCCCAAAAGAGTCAATTTGGTCATGGGCGAAGCCGATGTTTCTGCCCTCGGCTTTGGAGCCGGTACCTTTGCATCCTCTCTCGTTGCTTACGAGGAGACTCCAGTTGACGGTTGGTTGTGGCTTTCCTATGACCAACTCAACCTCAGTTTCGTGAACGATGTTGAACCCGATGCGTCGCGCTACGGTATCCTCTTGATCGAGTCTGCTGCAAAAGGAAACAAGCGCCCCTATCACAAGCAAAAACTGGCTCTGCTGCTTTCATCGCAACGGCACTTCGCCATCGAGGTTCAAGCGACTGGAAGGCCCGTTCGATACCTCACAACAAATGGCACCTATGAGGACGCGTTGAACGAACACATTGACCGTTACGGCCCCGTACATGCCGTCGCGCATGCAGAGTTGGAAATGCGGAAGGAACTACAGTTAATGGTTCAAAGTAAGAGCGTTGTGATTCATCAGCACGGTGGGTGGTTGACCGAGCCATCATGGTTTGAACAAAGTGTGGGTTCCAAGCCCCCGTTTCGCATGGATCGTTTCTATCGCAAAGTACGTCATGAAACAGGTTGGTTAATGGAAATGGGAAAACCAGTAGGGGGGAAATACAGCTTTGATTCTGAAAATCGGTTTCCATGGAAGGGAGACCCCCTTCCTCCAGAGCCTCCACGGTATGAACCCGATGAAATCGACCTTGAAGTAGAACAACTTGTCAATGCTGAGTTTTCCTCACACCCTGGTGTTTTAGACATGACACAGTTGCCGACATCCGAGGCTGATGTCGCCACTGCACTCGCTTTTGCAATGAAATGCATGCCTTGGTTCGGACGCTATGAAGATGCTATGACGGATAAAAGCCGTGGACTCTTCCACTCACGCCTTGCAGGCCTCCTGAACCTTCACAGGATGATGCCGAGTGAATTGGTCCAAGCAGTGTTAGAAACCGAGGCTCCATTGAACAGTAAAGAAGGATTCTTGCGGCAGTTGATATGGAGGGAATACGTTCATCATATTCACGAAGTCACCGATGGTTTCCGTACGCTCAACGTTCAACGAACGTCATCAAATCGAACCTTTTCATGGATGGCTGAAGCCATACCCGATGAGGAGGAACATCCGAACCATCTCAATCAAATGCGGGCACTTCCAGAAGTCTATTGGAACGGCGACAGTGGGATGCAATGTCTGGACTCGTCGGTTCAGTCCGTGATGGAAGAGGGATGGACCCACCATATACCTCGGTTGATGGTACTGAGCAATATCGGGAACTTATTGGACGTCAATCCCCGTGAGTTAACCGATTGGTTTCACGCTGCCTTCGTTGACGCCTATGATTGGGTCGTTGAACCGAATGTGCTCGGAATGGGTACGTTTGCACTTGGGGACGCCATGATGACGAAACCCTATGTGGCCGGTTCCGCTTACATCAACAGGATGAGCGACCATTGCAAATCCTGTGATTTCCATCCTAAGAAAACCTGCCCAATGACACGGCTCTATTGGGCATACCTCGCTCGTCATGCCCCTGCTTTTGAAGGAAATTACCGAATGAAGATGGCAATGAACAACCTCAAACGTCGGAGCGAAGAAGAGAAGGAGAAAGATCAATTGGCCTTTGAATGGGTCAGTCATGCATTGGAAAAAAACGAAACATTATGTCCCTAAACACTGGGTCTCGGGCCGTTTTCTCTGATTTTTCTTTCATTATCATCCCTTGAACCTGTTCGGTATTCCATCATGGATGTGCTCTTTTGTTATGTTGCGGTCTGCGCAAATAACACGCGGTAGTAACAAAGTATGAAATGCTCATTCCATTTGGATGTAGTATGGCCAAGAAGCAAGTAGCGCTTTTCATGCTCGGTATTCTCTTGTTTTCAATTCCTTCATTCGCTACGGCGGCTAAAGACGCTGTGATGGTGGAACAATTCGGAATGGGCTTTGACGAAACCGTGATTGCCGATTCCTCGGATGCGCTTTCTAATCCAAGAGATCTTGAATTTCATCCTGGTCGAGCCAATGAATTGTGGATTGCAAATCAGTACACAGACAGCATCACCATCGTGGAAAATACAGGGCTTGACAACCAAACCTCTCAGAATCGCCAAGATTCCAATCGAAATCACTTCTTGGAAGAAGTCAGCGCCATTGCATTTGGCGCTTATCACCCAGAATTTGACTGGCAGTGGGGCTCCGCCCAAGAAACCGCCAATACATTCTGCGGCCAGGCCTCTCCAAACAATTTCATGGGCCCAACCCTGTGGCCGTCCTCACTGAGCCACTTTGCAGTTGAAAACCAAAACAACGGAAACGGCCTTCTCGGCAGTCACATTGACATGAATCATGAATCACCCTATGGCGTTGGAATTGCTCACGATTCTGATAATGCCTATTGGTACAACGACGGCTACTACGGTGAATTGGTGTACTATGATTTCCAAGACGACCACGACACCGGTCGTGACGACCACTCCGATGCTATTGTACGTCGGTACTCCGAGATACAACTCACGCACATCATGGGCGTTCCCGGCCACATGATTCTTGATGACGATTCAGGCCTCCTTTACATTGCAGACCCTGGGGCAAACAGGGTTTTGTGGGTGAACACCGATGATTCTTCAACCAATACTCAAAACATCATGAGCGATTCCTCTCGTATGGAGCCTCTGCAGGAGTACTCGTCCATTACCGGCATGGAATGGGGCGTTCTCGCAACGGGTCTCAACATGCCGTCGGGGATTGTTCTTGACGACGACCAACTCTTTGTCTCTGAATACGGCAACGGTCAAATTGTCGCATACGATTTGAGTTCAAATGGTAAGTCGGCCACAGAGACCGACTCCATCCAAACTTCAGCCACATCCATTATGGGTCTCGAGATCGGTCCAAACGGCCACTTGTATTACGTTGACTTCGGACAAAATGAAGTTGTTCGCATCGACCCTTACATGGACGAAGATGGAGACGGCGTGGGCGACCAGGTTGACAATTGTCCAATGATTCCGAATGCCAACCAAGCCAACCACGATGGGGATCTGCTCGGGGATGCATGCGATGACGATGATGATGGTGATGGACTTCTGGACGTTGATGACCAATGCGCCCTTGGCAATGTGTCATGGGTTTCCTCAGCCTTGACGGATCACGATTCTGATGGTTGTGCAGATTTGACAGAAGATTCCGATGATGATAACGACGGGATTTACGACTCTTCGGACTTTTGTCCGACAGGTGACCTCGACTGGAATTCATTGACCGCGACAGATTACGACGGAGATGGCTGCAGAGATGCAGGGGAAGATTTGGACGATGATAATGACCGAATCTGTGATGCAGATAATTCAAGCAGCGATTGGGTTTGTTCTCTTTCATCCGCTGGAACCGACCTCTGCCCTCAAAGTTCACCATCGTTCATTTCCTTTGTAGGAAATGACGTTGACCGTGATGGATGTGAAGATGCAGGTGAAGATACCGACGACGATAACGATGGTTTTTCAGACGACGTTGATGACTGTCCTAACGAAGCAGGTTCGAGTTCACTTGGAGCAAGCATTGGCTGTTCCGATTACGATGGTGACGGCTACGGTGATACTGTGGACGTCTTCCCGGTCGATGGAGCCCAGTGGCTTGACAGCGACGCCGATGGTTTCGGAGACAACTCCAACGCCGAGCAAGGCGATCAATGCGTTTTGGTTCAGGGTACCTCCAATCAAGACCGCAACGGATGCATTGATTCAGACGGAGATGGGTGGTCAGATCCAGATGAAGGGTGGACGGTAGCAGATGGGGCAGATGCCTTCCTTGGTGACTCAACGCAACATTCTGACCAAGACGGAGACGGCTACGGTGATGCTTCGGATGGATTCCAAAGCGACGCTTGTCCCTTGAACGCTGGAACATCTACAGAAGACCGATTGGGTTGTCTTGATTCGGATGGCGACGGATGGTCGGATGCCAACGATGCCCTCCCTGAAGATGCAACACAACATTCCGATGCAGATGGAGATGGTTTTGGCGACTCGGCAACAGGTACAACTCCGGACAGCTGTCCTGAAATTTACGGTACTTCTGACATGGAACGTTTCGGCTGCCCTGACCCAGACGGTGACGGATGGGCTGGATTCCTTGACGCTTTCCCCGATGACCAACGCTTCTGGTCGGACGCCGATGGCGATGGATTCCCCGACCAAGAAGGTACGAACCTTTCCGACGATTGTCCGGAGGTTCCAGGGACATCTACAGAAGACCGTGTTGGCTGCGTCGATGGTGATGGAGACGGCTGGTCTGATTCTGGAGATTCTTATCCTAAAGATGCATCTCGGTTTGCATCTGCTGAAGATTCCTCTTCAAACAATCAGTTGTTCCTCGTCGTAGGAATCCTTTGTGTCATGGCTGTAGTTGTTCTTGGCTATGCGGTTCAGCGACGCAACCAAGACCAACCGTCCATCAACTTACAACCTCACACCCCTCAATCCATGATGATGGAACCAGTTGTTCCACTTGCAGCCCCAGTTGTCCCAACGGTGGCTCCTGCCGGCCCACCCGTGCCTGCTGAAGGATTGCCAGCCGGTTGGACGCTTGACCAATGGGCGTGGTACGGAGAGGATTACCTCAAGAACCAATGACGGGCCCAAATTGCATTGCATCGAGCAAGGCTTGTTTCACGGCTTGACCATCGACTTCGTATCCGAGATTCGCTAGGGAAGTTGTTGTGTCTTTGGTAAGGCCACATCCAGCCACAGATTCCACCCTTCCCGGAGGTGTGTTGACATTGACGGTAAATCCATGTCGGCTGACCCAGCGTAGGAATGACAGTCCAATGCTGCAAATCTTGTGTCCATCCACCCATACTCCCTGCATCCGCTGGTCACGCACGCCGTTGATGTTCAGCAACCTAAGGGCGTCGATAACCCACTGCTCAATCTTGGTGATGATTTCAGCGACCGATGCTTCTTCCTTGCGAAGGCCCCATTTGAATACGGGATAGCAGACGATCTGTCCTGGCCCGTGCCATGTTAGGCCACCGCCACGGTCTACGGCTTGGGTGGGGTAGTCCTCAGGTGGTCGAATGCCGTCGTTGCGGGCGCGTGGACCTACAGTGACAACTTCTTGATGCTCAAGGATGAGCAATGTATCTGGGATTTCGTCGTTGATACGTTGTGCTTGTAACGATTTCATCAGTTTCAGTCCGTCCTCGTACGGGACAACACCGAGTTCCTGAATGACTACCATGCACGCCGCCTCTCATCGACTGTCTTAGAACTGACCCGAAGAGCCAAAACCGCCCTCTCCTCGTTCGGTATCCGTTAAATGGTCCATGGTTGTTTCAACCAACGTGACCTTTGGGACTTGAGCAAAAAGCATCTGAGCAACACGTTCTCCCGCTGCAATTGAGAATGATTCGCCTTGGCCAATCCATGTGGCGAGGACCATCAATTCACCACGGTAGTCAGCGTCTATGGTACCGATTCCATTGGGCATAATCATTCCTTTCTTACCCAATGACGAGCGGCAGCGCAATTGCCCTTCCCATCCCTCGGGGATTGCCGCAGCCCAGCCAGTACGGATGAGGACTGACGAACCTTTGGGGACGACAGTGTCTTCCAGCGCATACATGTCCCATCCTGCGGCCAAGGCTGAGCCTTGGGTCGGCAAGATGGCGCCTTCATCGAGTCGGGCGAATTGTACGGTCAGGGAAATCTGCTCCATAGACACGGTGAGAATACATCGCTTTTTGACTGTTGGGATGATGTAAGATTCTACCCACATGCGCCTGCAGTGGAAATAGAGGTGATTCCATGATAATTTTACATTCTTTTATGCGTTTTATATCATTCGCGGCTAAATACGCCAAACGGTACACTGCTCAATTGTACGAGGGGGGGGTAAAGGGTCGCGAAACGCATGTGCTCTATGCCTTCGCGGGGGGTATCATTATAGGCGTTATAGGAGGGCAAACAAAATCCAGCGCGACGCAAATAGGCGGGGGGAATATGTCATGGTCATAGAACACAACAAAGACGACGGAGTTGACGTCGATTTCACGAAAGAACATATTGAGCCCATGCTCCAAGAAAACCTGGACCGCTTCGTGCTGTTCCCCATTCAACATGACGATATTTGGGAAATGTACAAAATGGAACAAGCATCGTTTTGGACTGCGGAGGAAATCGACCTTGCTGAAGACCTCAAAGATTGGAAGAATCTCAACGAAGGCGAACAACACTTCCTCAAGCATATTCTTGCGTTCTTTGCTGCAAGTGATGGCATCGTTAACGAAAACTTGGTGATGAACTTCTCCAATGAAGTATGCTGGCCCGAAGCTCGAGCCTTCTACGGTTTCCAGATCATGATGGAAAACATCCATGCTGAAACCTATTCGCTTCTCATTGACACCTACATCAACGATGACCAAGAAAAGAACCACTTGTTCAAGGCACTGGAGACCGTCCCCTCCGTTCAAAAGAAAGGGGAATGGGCCATGCGCTGGCTTTCTCGAAAGCGAGGCTCCTTTGCTGAGCGTTTGGTTGCGTTTGCTGCAGTTGAGGGTATTTTCTTTTCAGGTTCATTCTGTGCAATTTTCTGGCTCAAGAAGCGAGGACTTATGCCCGGGCTTACCTTTTCTAACGAATTGATTTCTCGCGATGAAGGCCTTCACTGTGACTTCGCTTGCCTGCTTCACAACAAGTTGTTGCGCGGTGCTGGTGAAAACGTCATTCGTCGCATCATTGCTGAAGCGGTTGAAATCGAAATCGAATTCATCACCAAGGCATTGCCGGTAAACCTCATCGGCATGAATGCTGACTTGATGGAACAATACGTCAAATTTGTCGCAGACCGTCTGCTTGTTTCGCTGAACTGTTCCAAGATCTACGAAACATCAAACCCGTTCCCGTGGATGGAAATGATTTCCATGCAAGGAAAAACCAATTTCTTCGAGAAGAGAGTTGCAGAATACCAGAAGGCTGGTGTTATGGATGGCTCGTCTCTTGGAAGCGTTCAACAGCGGTTCTCTGTTGACGAAGACTTTTGAACCGTACGCGAACAAAGGAACTTACCACGCAATCACACTCACCGAATCTGGAGGAAATATACATGGCCATGCAAGTAGTAAATAGGAAAGGCGAAAGAGAGGATGTGCGCTTTGATGCTATCCTTGAGAAATTAACAACACTCTCTGAAGGATTGAACTCAAAATGGGTTGACCCAGGACATGTTACCAAGCTCACCATCGAAGGCCTGTACGATGGCGTGACCACCCGTGAACTCGACCAACTTGCAGCTGAAACAGCCGCATCATTGGCTTCTCAACACCCTGAATACAGTCGCCTAGCAGCCCGTATTTGTGTGGATGATTTGCACCGTGCAACAAAGGACAGTTTCACCGATGTAATTACTGACCTGCGCGAGTACATCGACCCAGAATCCGGAAAGCACGCACCGTTGATCTCAGAAGAAGTGTTTGATGTAATTATGGAACATGCAGACGTATTGAACAACCACATAGACTATTCTCGAGACAACAATTACGACTACTTTGGTTTCAAGACCCTGGAACGCTCCTACCTCCTTCGCTTAAACGGTGAAATTGCAGAACGCCCTCAACACATGTTGATGCGGGTTTCTGTTGGAATCCACTACAACAACATCCCAAGGGCCCTCGAAACATACGACCTCATGAGTCAAGGCTACTTCACTCACGCAACACCAACGTTGTTCAATTCCGGAACACCGATGCCTCAAATGTCCTCTTGCTTTTTGCTCACCATGCAAGACGATTCATTGGACGGAATCTATGACACTCTCAAGCAGTGCGCTTTGATCTCCAAGTCTGCTGGAGGAATTGGGTTGTCCATCCATCATGTGCGTTCAAAAGGTTCGTACATCAAGGGCACAAACGGAACCTCCAACGGAATCGTACCAATGCTGCGAGTCTTCAACGATACGGCCCGCTACGTCGACCAAGGCGGCGGTAAGCGTAAGGGTTCAATCGCAGTTTACCTTGAACCATGGCACCCAGATATTCTTCAATTCTTGGACCTCAAGAAGAACCACGGAAAGGAAGAACTCCGAGCACGTGACCTGTTCTACGCAATGTGGACTCCAGACTTGTTCATGGAACGTGTTGAGCAGAACGCCGACTGGTCATTCTTCTGCCCGAATGAATGCCCCGGTTTGCAAGATGTCTATGGTGATGAATTCAAGACAATGTTCGAAGACTTTGAGCGAAGAGGTCTCGCCCGTGAAACGGTTCCTGCACGAACCATTTGGGACAAAATCGTTGAATCCCAAATTGAAACCGGTACGCCTTACATGCTTTACAAGGATGCGGCAAACAACAAGTCGAATCAAAAGAACTTGGGAACCATCCGCTCCTCAAACCTGTGCACTGAAATCATGGAATACACCGCAAAGGACGAAGTTGCTGTCTGCAACCTCGCATCGATTGCACTGCCCAAGTTCGTGAACATGAGCACTGGAGAGTTTGACCACCAGAAACTCTTCGATGTTACGTATCACGCTACGGGCAATCTGAACCGTGTCATTGATGTCAACTACTATCCGGTGGAAGAAGCACGTAATTCTAACATGCGTCACCGTCCGATTGGACTGGGCGTTCAAGGACTTGCAGACACCTTCGCTATGCTAGAAATGAACTTTGATGGGGCGGAAGCTCGCTCCTTGAACAAAGAAATTTTTGAAACAATTTACTACGCTGCTTGCACCGCTTCGAAAGATGCAGCAATCGCAGAAGGCCCTTATTCAACCTTCAAAGGCTCACCCGCCAGCAAAGGTGTCCTGCAATTTGACTTGTGGGGCATGAACGAACACAGCGGCCGCTGGGATTGGAGTTCACTCAAGGAAGAAATCGTGGAACATGGAATGCGTAATTCTCTGCTGGTTGCTCCTATGCCCACAGCGTCAACCTCACAAATCCTCGGGAACAACGAATGCTTTGAGGCATTCACCTCCAACCTTTACGTCCGTCGCACTCTTTCCGGAGAGTTCGTTGTCCTCAACCGACATTTGGTTCGAGACCTCATCAAGGAAGACCTTTGGAGTATTGAGATGAAGAATGAAATTTTGCGACATAAGGGATCCATACAAGCGATTGCAAACATCCCTGAAAAGATCCGTAACCTCTACAAAACCACGTGGGAAATCAGTCAACGCCACGTCTTGGACATGGCTGCCGACCGCGGCGCATACATTGACCAAAGCCAATCGTTGAACATCCACATGGTTGATGCTAATCCTGCAAAGGTCACCTCAATGCACTTCTACGGATGGAAGCAAGGTCTGAAGACCGGAATGTACTATCTGCGAACAAAGGCAGCTGCCGACGCCATTCAGTTCACCCTTGAATCCAAGTCCAAAGACGACCAAACCGTCGGTGGACTTGCTGAGCGTGCAGAAGATGTTGACAGCCTTGAAGCAATTGCATGCAGTCTCGACACTCCAGATGACTGCTTGATGTGTGGCTCTTGATGTTTGATTAAATCCTTGGTTGAGGTGCCTCGCGCCGGAGATTCCTTTAACTGTGGAATCTTCATAGGACGGTTGAGGCATAACAATGGATGAAGCAACTTTGGTACTCAATGTTATTTTGTACGTCCTTCTACCGCTCTGGGGAATTGCCGGAATGCTTGACTGGTGGTGTCATCGAAATACAGAGATTGAGAAGACCTCGGGATTGAAAGAAGCTTACATCCACTGCCTTATGGGTGTCCAAATTTGCATCCCTCTCGTTCTTTCGCTTCTCTTTGAAGTCAACGTCCTCATCATGTTGCTTTGTTTCGCCGCCGACCCAAATCACATCTTGTGAATCGCATGACCTAGAGTGTCCAGTACTCCTTCATGGGTCATTTCCGTCATGGTCGGGTGAGCGTGGATGGTATGTGCAATGTCTTCGAGGACAGCTCCCATCTCAAGTGCAAGTGTCCATTCTCCAACCAGTTCGCTGATATGGGTTCCAACACCTTGGATGCCCAGGATGCGATGATCGTCTTCTCGAGCGACGACGCGGACGAATCCACCGGTCTTTTCAGCTTCTTGTGTGAGTGAGCGTCCGTTTGCGGCCATTGGGAATTTTCCAATGATCACGGGATGGCCTTGTTCCTTGGCTTGGTCGGGAGAGAGACCAACGGAGACGATTTCTGGTTCTGTGAATACAATGGCAGGGACTGCGACTGGGTCGTAGGCTCTGCGGTGGCCAGCGATGAGTTCCGCTACCATTTCACCTTGGAAGGAAGCAACGTGTGCCAGCATCTCGCCCAAGTCACAAAGGTCTCCAATGGCGTAAACGCCTTTCATATTGGTTTCACAACGCTCGTTGACTTTGACGAAGCCACGGTCGTCGAGTGCAACGCCAGTGCTTTCAAGTCCTGATGAAGCGGGCTTCCGACCCACGGTCACCAATACTTTGTCGGCTACGATGTGCTGCATCTTCTTCTCATCCTTCTCGTTTTTATCGATGAAGTTGAGTTTGACTTTACCGCCTTTTTGCTTTTCGGCACCTTTGGCAAAGACACCTGTGTGAACCTTGATCTTATTTTTCTTGAGAAAGAGTTCGAGAGGTCGGCGCAATTCTTTGTCGAACAAGGGCAAGACCGAGTCCATGGCTTCAACCACGGTCACTTCTGATCCGAGCATACGGAAGGTGATGCCGAGTTCGAGACCGATGTAGCCGCCACCGACCACGACAACGTGGTCTGGGAGCTTCTCGAGAGAGAGTGCTTCTCTTGAGGACAGCACGTGATCGTCGTAGGGCATGAATGGGAGTTCAATTGGTACTGAGCCTTGCGCCATGATGACGTGTTCGGCTTGAATCAAAGTCGCATCCTTTCCTTCTCCGATTTTCACAGTCTTTGCGTCTTCAAAGGTAGCCCATCCAGTGATCAGTTCTGCTCCTGCATTCTTCAAAAGAGCCTCGACCCCTTTGTTGAGGCGGTCTACGATGCCTTCTTTCCAACCGACCAGGTTGGCCATGTTGAGTTCAGCCGGGCTTGGAATTGAAATTCCCATGTGGCCGTCCTTTTTTGCGTGCTTTGCAAGGTTGTGGAAGGTGTGTGCGGCATGAATGAGTGCCTTTGATGGTATGCATCCGCGAATGAGGCAGGTGCCTCCAGCACGTTCTCCCTCAACGATGATGGTTTTCATTCCGAGTTGAGCCGAACGGATGGCAGAAACGTAGCCTCCGGGGCCAGCTCCGATGACGAGCACTTGACATTGTTTTGTTTTCACACCATCACCTCACATGAAAATTGTAGCGGGATTCTCTAAGTAAGTTTTAACCAACTGTACGAGTGTGGCCCCATCATGTCCATCGACAACACGGTGGTCCCATGAAGAAGAGAGGTTCATCATCCGGCGAACAACAACGTGGCCGTTACGAACAACAGCACGATCCTTTGCATTATGGACTCCAAGAATTCCAACTTCGGGTTTGTTGATGATCGGCGTTGCTCCAAGCCCACCAAGGCGTCCTAGGCTGGTGATGGTAAAGGTTGAACCGCTGAGGTCCTCAACACCTGCTTTTCCATCTCGAGTTGCGGAGGTAACACGCACCATTTCTGTTGCTGCGCTCCAAATATCCATGGCTTCAACATGCTTGACCACGGGAACGTAGAGTCCTCGGTCGGTTTGAGTTGCAATTCCAAGGTTGATGGCTTCATGGCGAGTGACGACGTTAGCATCGTCATCGTACAATGCATTGCATTCTGGCCGCTGTTCCAGTGCCTTTACCAATGCTTGCATGATAAAGGGCAGGTAGGTGAGTTTTGGAGCACCCTCTGGACGTGTTGCGTTGAGGTGTTGGCGCAGTTCTTCCAGGGCCGTGACGTCCACTTCTTCAAAGTAAGAGAAGTGAGGAATGGTGCTGTAGGATGACATCATGCCGTCAGCGATCTTTCGACGAAGTCCGATGACCTTGATTTCCTCAGTGCCGTTTCGTTCTACTTTCGCCGAGCCACCCATTGGGCGCGCAGATGAGGCTCCAGATGCGCCGCCTGCAATGTGTCGGTCCAAGTCGGCATGACTGATGCGTCCTGCAGGGCCAGAGCCCGCAACATGTTGCAAGTCTACGTTTGCAGAGCGAGCTCGTTGGCGGACTGCAGGTGAAGCGAGTGCTTTCGTACCTGCTGCACGAGAAACGGGTGCTGCGGCAGGAGCGGCTTCAACGGGAGGAAGCGTTGGTGCTGCTGGGGTAGCGGCTTCGACTTTCTTTGCTGGCTTTTCTTCTTTGGCTGGGGCAGGTGTCTCGGTTTTCTCTTCGCCGGCATTACCGTCTCCATCCACTTCGAAAACGATGCATACAGCACCTACTGGAAGAATATCTCCTGCTTCGCCAACCATGCTCTTGACGGTTCCTTCGCAAGGGGCGGGAATCTCAACGGTTGCTTTATCGGTCATCACGGAGAGAATAGGGTCGTCTTCTTTGATGCTGTCACCAACGGCGACCAGCCATTCTACGACTTCTCCTTCAACAACGCCTTCTCCAATATCCGGTAGCTTAAATTCAAATGTTCCCATGTTTATTCCTCCTGTGTTTTCTGTATGGCTTCTGCAATCCTTGACGGACTCGGAAGATAATCCCACTCGGTGGTGTGCGGGAACGGTGTGTCCCAGCCAGTCACTCGTTGAATTGGTGCTTCAAGGTGGTAGAAGCATCGTTCTTGAATTGAAGCGCTCATTTCCGCCCCGAAACCGCTGGTCTTCGGCGCTTCATGGACGATGACACAGCGCCCGGTCTTCTTCACTGAATTGACCACGGTATCACGGTCCCAAGGGACCAAGGTTTGCAAGTCAATGAGTTCACAATCAATACCGGAATTCTTGATGGCCTGTTCGCTCACATGGACCATTGCGCCCCATGCGATCACGGTGCAAGCGGTGCCCTCTCGGACGATATTAGCTTGTTCAAGTGGAATGGAGTAGTACTCTTCGGGAACTTCGCCCTCAGGATGGTCGTTCCAAGTTGGGACATTGTGCGGGTCTCCGTAGAACGGGCCACGGTAGCATCGCTTTGGTTCGAAGAAAATAACCGGGTCGTTGCATTCGATAGCACTTGTTAACAGCCCTTTTGCATTTCTTGGATTAGAGCAGTACACGACTTTGAGGCCAGGTGTATGCGTGAATTGTGCTTCGGGGGACTGTGAATGATGGTGTCCTCCTTTGATTCCTCCACCAGCTGGTGTTCGAAACGTCACAGGGCTGGTGAATTCTCCGCCAGACCGGTGCCTCAGTTTGGCGATTTCGTTGACAATTTGGTCATAGGCAGGGAAAATGTAGTCTGCGAATTGGATTTCAGCAACCGGTCGTAGTCCGTTCAAACCCATTCCCATTGCGATGGCGGCAATACCACCTTCTGCAAGAGGTGAATCAAAGACTCGGTGGTGGCCAAATTCTTCTTGGAGTCCGGCCGTAACTCTGAACACGCCTCCAAAGTAGCCCACATCTTCACCAAAGATGACGACGTTGGGGTTGCTTTGCAGCTGGTGCTTCAGGGCAGAATTTAGGGCTGCAATCATGTTCATTTTTGCCATGCTAACACCTCACTTTCCCAGTTCCTCTCGTTGTTCTTGAATGTGCCAGGGGACCGTCTCGTAAACTTCTGTAAAAATGGTTGATGCAGGAGGGTAAGGTCCGGTAGCAAGGTCCCCGAATTCGCATGCTTCTTTGTAAGCCGTCATGACTTCAGCATCAATTTTGTCCGCCAGTGCAGCGTTCTTTTCATCATCCCATTCGCCAATTTTAACGAGGTGGGCTCGCAGTCGTTCTACAGGGTCGCCACCTGGCCAAGATTCTGCTTCATTATGAGGCCGGTAGGCTGACGGGTCATCCGAAGAGGAATGGGCGCCAGACCTGTAGGTGTAGACTTCTATGTGGGTTGGTCCGAGTCCTGCAGAGACCCGTTCACGAGCCCACTTTGTGACGCTGTAGAGTGCGAGGAAGTCGTTTCCATCTACACGGAATGAGGGAATGTCGTAGGCGAGTCCACGCTCGGCAAATGTTCGTCCACCGGTGGCCAGTGAAACATGTGTGGAGATGGCCCATTGATTGTTGACCACATTGAGGATGACTGGGGGTTTGAATGTTGATGCAAAGTTGAGTGCATAATGGTAATCTCCCTGGGCTGAGGTACCGTCTCCAAGCCACGTGATACAAGCTTCATCGAGGCCTTTGTAAGCGCTGGCCATCGCCACGCCAACCGCTTGTGAAAACTGAGTGCCTACAGGGGAAGAGATGGAGATGAACCGTCCTTCTTTCCACGTGTAGTGAACCGGCATTTGTCGCCCACGAACGTTATCTTCTGTATTTCCGATGCAGTGGCAGATCATACTGACCATGTCCCTGCCTCGTACGAATTGCGCACCGGGTTGCCGGTACGATGGAAATATCCAATCGTTGTCTTCAAGCGCCATTGTTTGAGCAATAGCCACGGCTTCTTCACCAAGCGATCGCATGTAAAAGGAGAGTTTTCCAGTGCGTTGCATTTTGATCATTCGATCGTCAAAGATTCGAAGTCGCATCATGTATTCAAGACCCTGAATAAGGGATGCAGCGTCGAGGCCAGGGTCCCATTCGCCAACAGCGACTCCATCATCGGTGAGTACACGGACCAAACCTGATGCATGAGGCGCGGTGTCTTCTGCAGAACATGTCGCCGGGTCGGGACGGTTCAAATCACCCGGTTGTTCAACAAATTTGTCGCCAAACGACGGTGTGTCTCCGGGACGGAATGGCGCAACCCCAATCGTGTAGGGCGAGGTTGTAGCCGTACTTCTCTCCGTCATCGTTTCACCTCAGGACCGGTCCACCTTAAGGGGTGTCGGTGAGTTGGTTTGGTGGTTAGCAACACGGACGTATGCACCCGGCATTGTTTCTGTGTTGGCTGCATCCTTTGTTTTCCTGTACAAGAGGCCTGCTTTGAAGGATGAACGGACCAGTGGGCCGCTTGCAATGCCAGAGAATCCGATGTCGATGGCATGAATGGCCCAAAGATCGTACATTTCAGGTTCAGGGAATCGGTCAACGGTAAGATGGCTTGCAGAAGGAGCGAGATATTGACCTATGGTGATGAGGTCAACACCCGCTTCTCTAAGCAACTCCAACGCTTCAAGAATTTCTTCATCGGTTTCACCAACGCCGACCATCAGGGATGACTTGGTGAGGATATCCGGACGCAACACTTTGGCCTGCCTGAGGATTTCCAAAGACTGGTTGAACGATGCACGTGCGTCTCTGACCGTTGCATCAAGCCTGGGTACGCACTCTACGTTATGTGCAAATACTGCGAGCGGGCTGTTGTTCAATAAGTGTTTGAGCGCCACGTGATCTCCCGCAAGGTCGGAACAAAGGAGTTCGAGTGTGACCTCCGGTGCATGTGCGTGAACGGCATCAATGCATTGTTTGTAATGGTCAGCTCCGCTATCGGGCAGGTCGTCTCTGTTGACCACCGTGATGACGGCATGACGCAAATTCATCGAAGATACGGCCTGAGCGAGGTGCGCAGGCTCCTCCGGGTCAAGCGCAGGAGGTCTCTTGATGGTACCAACGGCACAAAAACGGCATCCTCTGGTGCATTCCTGGCCAGCGATCATGAATGTTGCATCGCCTGAAGCCCAGCAATCGTGAATGTTCGGGCAGCGCGCCTCTTCGCATACTGTGTTGAGTTTGTTGTCCTTAACAGCAGTTTTCGTGGCGTTGAAGATGGCTTGTTGTTCTCCGCTTGGCAGTCGGGTTTTGAACCACTTGGGGAGCCGTCCTTGCCGTTTTGAGGATGCTTCGGAGTCACCTTTGGGGGTGGCCATTGGGAGGGGTTTTCCTTCTACGCTACTCCCTCCTCAGTAAGGGGCAGCAGGAGGCCATCAAAAAGGTGTGTGATTCAAGGCCATGCTGGTCAAGGTGTTGTGTGAATCGTGAATTCATACGAGGTTTCATGAATTGAGTCCTCGCCATTCGTACCATGAGCACCAAAGTTGCGCTGATTACAGGGGCTGGCCACCGGCTGGGTGCAGCCACTGCGAACAGGCTCATGAATGCGGGATGGTTTGTGTTGATCCATGTCCGTTCCTCCCGCCAAGCAGCACAAGAACTGCTCGAACAAGCGGAGGCTCAAAACAACCGCAAATGCGGGGCGATTCTTCAGGCAGATTTGACCGTTGATGATCAACTAAAACACCTGGTTGATGAAGTCAAGAACCACGCCCTCGTCAAGGAGAATGGGCTTTCTGGACTGGTTCACAACGCTTCGTTCTATAGCCAATCTACATTTGAGGAGACATCGTTTGAAACCTTCAGAAACCTGAACCGTTTGCACATGGAGGCGCCCTATTATTTGACCCAGCAATTGCTTCCAGAACTGCGAAGTTCTCGAGGCTCTGTAGTTGGGATTGTTGACACGTCGTGGGGCAAGGCTTGGGAAGGCCTGTCTCATTATACTTCAAGCAAAGCAGGGTTGCGCCAACTCATGTTGAATCTGGCGGGTGAATTAAGCCCGGATGTGAATGTTAATTGCGTTGCGCCAGGTGCGATTATGGCTGCGGATTGGGAAACCGAACATTTCACCAAAGTTCTCGAGAAAGTCCCGATGGGTCGTTCGGGCCAAGCCTCAGATATTGCCTCGGCAGTTCTTCACCTGCTCGAAGCATCCCATCTTTCAGGCCAGGTGCTCCATGTTGACGGTGGCTGGTCTATTGAAGACGCCTGAGTTTCATTGAAGAAGGAAGGCGCCACCGCTCAGAATGCAGGGGTGGCTGAGGTGGTCAAAGGCGCCGGGCTTAAGATCCGGTCCCGTATGGGTTCGTGGGTTCGTATCCCACCCCCTGCATCACACTGTTCGGCTTCGCTGCTATATCGTTCATAATCGGTTAAGTTGATGCATCCCATGCAAAACCGTTTAACACCCCCTGCACCACGGAGGCATGGTGAACAAGATGCTGTACAGCAAATCTGCAACTCATTCGCACTCAGTCGCTTGGTTCTTGGCTGCATTGATGGTTCTTTCAACAAGCGCCGTTCTTCTCGCTTCCAATGACAACAATCAAGAGGCGATATTGGAGGACGCTCCGGTCGTCTTTAGAAACACAAACACCCAACAAACCTACGACCTCTATCTCGACAAACAAAACGAAACCGTGGGTGGTCAAGGAACGATTACGACGCTCCCCCCAAACGATGGTCAAGAAGAAAAAAGCGCAGTGGATGGACTTGAATTCAGGAGTGCAGAATTGATCAGCGACTTGTACGTTAACGGCACGGGCGCCTCTAACATTGCTCGCTTGTCCATTTACTATCAATTCAGTGGACCGACCGGGTCTACTGCCACCGCGACATTTGCTCTCAAATCTGGAGATTCACAAATTGTTTCAGAGAGCAAGGAATTGTCAGACCCGTGCTCAACCAACCCGCTCTCTCAAAATGCTTGTACTTGGGCCATCATCGAAGTTGAATTCGTGCTCGGCAGTAACGGCTTCACAGTCCCTCAGGGGAAACAACTCAAGATTCGAATTGATGCTGATGCCCAGTGTGCGGACGGTCAAGGTGGCCTCCCATCAGCCAACGGCTGCGATGTTGAGTTTGCATTTGGAAAGGTCGGGAGTGCAGACAGCTATTCCCGATTGCAAATCATGACCAATGCGCTTTCCGGTTCATCGGTACGTGTTCACAGTTGCTACGGTGACTTTGGTTGCAATTGGAACGACGAAGAAAAACTTGAATGGGCTCCCAACCACCGTTTGAAATTCCGTGAAATGCGTTTTTCGGTTGAAATCCAAGATGCTTTTGGCCGTGAAGATATTGAAGACGTTACGCTTATCATGAGCACACCCAACGAAGCCACCTCAGTTTTTGAGGTGGAATTTGATGACGACAATTTAAAACTTGACAACAATGGTTTGGTGGGGATTTACAATCACACCGCTTCGGGTTTGGCCTCTGGCGAGTACCCCGTACGTTTGGAAATCAATGATGTACAAGGGCATTCGCTTCTTTTCGAACACCCCGGATTGGAATTTTTAGAACATGATGTTTACCTTACCGTCCCCCAAAACCAACCGGACGTTGTCCTCTATGCTCCAGGTCAAACCAGCAAAGTCAATTTCCTCATTGAGCATACGGGGTCGGCATCATCAAGTTTGGACGTCGTCTTTGACATCGCTGATAATCTCCCCATGGAATGGGCTGAACCTTTGTGGAGTCAGGCCAGCGGCTCTTACACCCTTACCGGTGGTGGCGATTCCGCTATCCCTGAGTTGCTAATTGACGTCCCTGAAGGAGATTTGTCCGATGCTCCTGACTATCTTCAAATCGAGGCAAGGGTTTACGCAACAAACGATCAAGGCCAAAGTGAAGAGGTTGCTATCAAGAGCCTAAGAATAGACTTTGAAAAGATCGACGTGTTTGCTCCACCTCGTATCTCCGTCTACGAAGATCAAGAGCATCAAAAGCAAATAGCAGATTCCACTCGACCCGAGGCTTACGACGAAGGCCTATCGCATTATGTCGATGCGTTCAACGGCAGTGAAAACTTCTACATCGATGTGTTCAATTCCGGATTCGATACGGACTCGTTCAAAATCAAAATCCTTGAGCAACCCGATGACTGGCAGTACCGCTTTTATTCCAATCAAACTGGAGCAGAACTTACTGAGGATGGCATCTATCACCTGACCAGCGATATTGGGTCCACTCAATTGTTGACGGTGCGCATGCAAGTGTTTCCGCCAGAGGACCGAGAAAGCCTTGATATTGGTCTCTTCTCACTCGCCTTCTCAAGTACAGAAGATTCAGAGCTAAGAACAGATGTGGCGTTTACTGTCCACCGAACCTTTGGCATTCTCGCAGAGGTCATCGCCGATAGTGACGGAGTGGGTGATGAAAATTTGCTCGGCCAAGTGGGCCCAGTTAGTCCAAATCAAGATGTATGGTACAACGTACGTATCTCGGACTCCTCGAGCACAAGTACAACCGAAACAACTTGGCGGATCATCAACCCAAGGGACTTGTCGAGGAATGCAGATAACAATCCTAAATATACGGCGTGGGAATACTCCATTTCCAACGACACCAACGATAACATCGTGGTAGTGTCCCTCCCTGCTGATGGATACGTTGACATTCGTCTCGGTGTGCAACTGAACGGACAGGTGGAAGCGGGAGAACACATCGTTTACACTCGAATCATTGAAGAAGGTGTTGAGGAGGAGAATGAACCGAGGTATTTTGACCTCCCGGTTAAGATCATCATCAAGGAAGACGTCGTACCCGGTAGGATAGAAATCACCGCAAAGACCGAAGCCTCTCGTTTCTCCTCAGGGGAAGAGAAAAACTTGGAATTCAAGATCACCAATCAAAACAACGTTGAGCTTGACGTGGTTATTTTGTTGGATGAACCTCTCGGGTGGGATGGTGCAATCCGTGCAACGTCCAATCAACTTGGAAGTGATTTCCTCATCCTGAAACTCTCAGCTTACGAAAGCAAGGACTTCAGTCTCAAGATGACTGCCCCAGAATCACTCAAGGACAGTGCATCAGTGGCTTTTGAATTCAAAGTGACTCCGATGAATAACGAAACTCCCTATGCGGAAGAGTTTGAACAAACCTTTGCCTTCCAGTACGTCACAGAATGCAGCGGAGCCTCTTGCTTGTTTGGTGAATTGACCAACCCTGAACCTCAGACCATGGTGTTCTATGTGATTCTGGGCGTTCTCTTGCTCTATGCTGCTCGGCGTGGCAAGCAACAGCCAGCACAACACTTTGAAGCAATTGTGCCGGATAAAGAAACTGAGAGTTTGTTCCAAGAGGAGTTGGCTGAACTGGATGAGTCAATTCCTGAACCGGTGGTTGCCCAAGCCGACGACGACGACCTTGAATTGCTCGAAGAACTTGACGATATTTGAGTCAAAAACAACCTCTTTTTCTTAGGGTTGTATGAACATCGTACCATTTCCCTTATGAGGCATAAAACCCACCGTCCATTGTGAGAACCATGCTGACAGGCTCGAACCTTACCGCCGCGACTCCTCAATTGCGCCTGTCAGAGCGTAAAAATGCTGTAAAATCAGTGTTTTTGACCCTTTTGATGGTGCTCTCATCGCTTGCATCCATCGAATATTTAGCCATTGATGTGCAAGCAGCCTCCGATCAAGACGGGGACGGGCTTACATACGGTTTGGAATACCTGATGAACACACAACCTAACGACCCTGATTCCGACAATGACGGTCTTCCTGACGGTTGGGAGTGGAAGTATGGACTTGACCCGCTTTCATCAAGTGGAGCAGACGGTGCAGTTGCCGACCCTGATGGCGACGGAATGTCAAATCTGCAAGAATACACTTACCTCATGCCCAATGGCTGGGACAACCCCAGTACGGGCTCTGTTCTCGACAACGGCGTTTGGTGGAACGGCACCATTCCTGTCAACGATTGGAATGAAGAAAACTCGATGCAGTACAATCAACCTGCTTGCGGCGCAGCTGGTTCAGACGGAACTGGCAGCATCATTTTGTGCGACGAAGACCCTGTGGGGAACATCTGTACAAACGGGTTTGACGACGACAAAGACGGCTTTGTTGATGCTGCAGACCCAGACAACGACGGAGATGCAGATTGTTTGAGCGACGATGACGACGGGGACGGACTCATTGACGAAGACCCAGCGGGATGGGATACCGATGGAGACGGAATGAACGATGGATGGGAGGCAGCCAACAACCTCAACGCAACTTCTCCGTCCAATGCAGACGGTCCAAATGGCGACCCTGACGGCGACGGGTTGACCAACCTCATGGAATACGTTAACCCGACTTGGACCACAATGTGTGGGTCATCCCCGTGTTTCAGAAACGGCCCAGATGGTGCAGTCACTGAAACCACATCTCCTTGCGACCCTGTTCAAGGCGTTGGCCCCGGTGCTTGTGCAACCTACACGGCCGAGGTGGACGGAATCACTTCGACCAATCCTCAGATTGCCGACACCGATGGTGACGGCCTCAACGATTCATATGAAGCTCTTACGCTTCTTACCGACCCTACTGCTGCAGATACCGATGGTGACGGTATCCGTGACGGTGTCGAAGTTAACGGAGCCTACGGTAATCCTGCTCAAGCAAGCGACCCTCGTGACAACAATACCGATGACGACGCCTTCGACGATGGTGAAGAAGACACAAATTTCAACGGACTGGTGGACGAAGGCGAAACCGACCCAACTCGCAGAGAAGATGCCGGCGATGAAGACAATGACGGGATTCAGAACTGGGAAGAAAACCTCTCTTGTACCCTTTGGAACGTAGCGGATACGGACTTTGGTGGCGTGAGTGATGGGGACGAACGAAACATCAGTCACGGAACCGATCCTTGTGATTCACTCGTGAACTTTGAAACGACATTCGTAAGTTACGATTCCTCTTCAAACCAAGTCACCCTCGGAAGCGGTAGCGGATTTAATCCCGGCGGGGGCGTAGGATGGTACAACGTTTCGGGGTCTTGGGAGTCCTTCGCTTATGCAACGATAGTGAACACCGTGCTTCAAGGCGTATCAAACGGGCCAAGCGCTACGCCCAGCCAAGTTGCTAATCGAAATGGCTCGTTCTGCCACACCGATGCGGTCGCTGCAGGAACCATCGGCTCCACCCAACAATATTGTGACGACGATTACACAGACAGTGACCAAGATGGTCTTGCTGACTGGCAGGAGTTGTTGGGCACATTTGGATGGTTCTCCAATCCAAACATTGCTGATTCAGACGCTGATGGCGTAGACGACTTTGGTGAGGTTTCGGACAATACCGATCCAAACGAACCTTGTGCGAATCTGTTGGACACGGATGGCGACGGCCTCAACAACTATTTCGAAAACAATACAGGTTGCGATCTGAACTTCATTGGAATCACCAACGGCTCACAAGACATATGGGTCACGGATTATGCATCATTTGATACGGACCAGGGTGGCGTTAACGACCGAACGGAATACTACGACGGAACCAACCCTCAAAACGACCCGAGTGATGACGTCCAACCGGACGACTTTGACGGCGACGGAGTCCCTGATGCGATTGAAAATCAGACCGGAACGGATTGGACCAATCCAGATACGGACGGCGGTGGATTACTCGATGGAATTGAGTGCCCTGACCTTTATTGGGTTGCTAACTGCGCAGGTTCACCGTTTGACCCGTTCGACCCTACTGATGACATCCTCAACAACGATGTACTTTTCTGGGCCAACAACTCCTCAGGCGTTGTTGACGTCAACAGTGTTCATCGTTGGCGAGTGAATACCAACGATTTTTACACAGGTTCTACCTATGCACAACTTGACAGCGTCCATCCCAAAGAAGCAGTGTCCATTCCTTACAGCAACCTCACGCATCTTGCTCCACTCTCGTTCGCCAACGATACCATTGAATGGACCATTAACTACAACAATCCAATCAATGTAGGGCAGGTTCCTGTTCCATCGTTTTATTCGAACATCTCGTATGTGTTTGAAGCGATAGCCACGTTCTCCAGAAACAATGATACGCATACCGTGACGGTTGACCAAGGCCCCATCAACGAACTTTGGTTCCAAGAACCCGAATATTACTTCGATTGGGCAACGCTTGCATCCACTACTGTTCCCGGGCAAGGCTTCCCGTATGAGCTCCTCACAGATGAGATCTTTATCAACACGAGCGACGTTCATTCCTATGTATTCAACGTCACCAACGGTGTCGTGACCGATTCCGGTGCAACGGATGCTTACAGCGTTGCCCTAGCCCTCGAGGAGTTCCTCACCAACGGAAACAGTTCTACGGAATTCAAGCGTAATTACAACGGCTCAGGCACACCGTCCATTCTTGATACAACCCTTAACATTCTTGAAACAAGAAAAGAAGGTTCTTGCCGTGAATTCAACACTCTGTTCGTGACCATGGCTCGCCTTGCAGGTCTACCTGCACGCCAAGTGACCGGCTACTCCGGAGGTACGTGGACCGGTGAAGGCTACGCCGTATATGCAGCGGATGCAACGACTTGGTCAGAAGTCCGCCTGCAACAAAACAATGCTAACGGAAATACTGACCTCGGATGGATTGCCTTCGACCCCTGCCCACCAGCGGAAGAAATGGAAGTCGTTAACCAGACCATTTCCACCTTGACCTGGTCTCGTGACAGTACCCAAGATATCAACGTCACAGGTCAACTCCGATATGCAGAAAACGGAACACCTGCGTCCGAAGTCCCAGTCTTTGCTTATCTCGTCCCGGTCTCTGAGGCTAATCTCGTACCGGGCCCGGGCGGTCCTATGGAGCGCTTGATCAGTGAGGGACGAACCGACGCAAATGGAACGTTCAATTTCACAGGCGTTCCCGATGCACCAACTGCGCCAGGAATGCATAACATCGTCGTTGAATACCGTCAGTTTGGGTACGTTCCAAACGGAGGGGCAATTTACGATAGCTACGTTAACATGACTGAGAATTCAACCTTGTTCCACACGGCACCTGCCGTGATCAATGCCCCCGTTGCGGGTGCAGGTGCAACTACCGTCATTGAAGGATTGCTCGAATTTGAAAATCAACCTCTCGACGTGTTCTTCCAACTTCCGGATCAGACCGTTTGGTTGACCTATACCTCTTCTGTTGACGGTGCTCAGAACCTCACCGGTCTTGTTGACAGCGCTGGAGCGTTCACATTCACCTTGAATCTCAGTGAATTTGAAACCAAAGGAAATCTTTCTGCAACGCTTGGATATTCCGGATGGCAGGACACATCGGTTACAGGCATCCCCCTCGAAGCCTTCCATCTCAACCCAACAACCACATCAATCGTCCTTAACGTAACCGATGCGCCAAATCTGACAGCGATCATTGAAGGACCACTGACCAACAAGAGCATTCTCCTTCTTGATGACAACATATGGGTGAACGGCTCGGCAGTATCTGTTGGAGCTGCTCCAGTTCCTTTGACCGGAACGCTGCAATTTTCCATTCGAGGCAACAACAGCGGAGATGTTTGGTTTGAAGTGTTCAACACAAGCGTCACAGGGACGTTTTCAATCCAACATTTCCTTCCATCCTCCACGATGGTCGGTTCAGGCGAACTTGAAGTGCGTCTGCGTTTCTTCCCAGCCTCACTCCCTGCGACAGATGACGCTAACATGAGCACGAGCGTGCCGTACTTCTTGCGAGGTTTCCTCGGGTTCCAGGTGGGTGAGTCTGCTCAAATGCGAGGTTTTGACGGAACCGTTGAAGTGTCGATCACAGACCACCGTGGATTTGTTCAAGACCTCGTTCTTTTGGGAGATTACGACTTCTCCTTTGACGGAACATGGTACAATACGACTACGGACCCAACCGGCGACGTGGTTGAGTTTTCTTGGCCACTTGCGGCAGATCTCGTCGCAAACGACTATCCAATCGATATCTCTTTCAACGGCTCAGATTATTACCAACCCTCAATCGGTAATGGAAGCATCCGAGTCCAGGCAGAGATTGGGTACAACCTCTCCATTGGGCAGGATTGGACCCACATCGGTAACTCCACTTTCTTGTCCGGTGACATTTTTGATGCATTTTACAACACACCTGTTCTGAACAACAACACTCAGATTCGTGTTACTATTAACCTCGAGGACGGGCCGGTTGACATTGCTCAGTCTTCGCTGAACAATTCCACAGGGGCTTTCAACATACCAATCACCATGCCGACTACAATCGGTTCAGGCGTCTACGATTTCGTGGTCGAATTTGACTTTGAATCCCAGGCGCCTCTCGGTGGGGCTTACTACTCCTACCTCGACACGAGTTTACCTCCAAGCCCTCCAACGTTGGTCTCTGTTCTCGGAGGTATTGAATCTGAAGTCGTCGTGACGGCTGAACGACCGAACTACATCATTGAAATGAACAATACCGTTGATTTGATCGCTAAGATTACTGATCTTGCCGACGGTTCAAACGTCAGTGGAGCATCGGTTGAGTACATCTGGGACTACGGAGTTAGCAATACCTCGTTGGGCACCGTCTCCTCCGATGCAGACGGTAACGCAACCTTCAGCTTCACGCCATCCAGTATCGCCCCTGGATACTACGACCTCATGGTCATCATTCAGGACGATATCAGTTCATCATTAACTGCAGGAAATACGCGGTACCTCGGCAACTCAACCTTGCTGAACATCACCATTCAAGTGACGAGTGACATCCAATTCAACAATGTCCCAACCACCATTACAGCAGGAACTCCGTTCAATGTAGTTGGGCAAGTTCTAGACGCAGAAAACAGTTCACGGCCGCTAATTTCAGCTGTACGACTCAATGTCTTTTGGCTTGAATACCCTGACGAACTCCTTCTCAACGGATTCTCCACTACCAACAACGGCAGTTTCAACATGAGCGTTCCAACAGACACCGCAAATAATGGGACTCAAAGAGGCCCACATACGCTTGTCATCTCGGTTGTCAACGAATCATCACCGTTCTACCTTACTGCAACGGCTCAAACGCCCATTCAGGTCATGGGCGTGTCTCGGCTAGAAAATCTGGTTCCACTCAATGCCGTGGTCATCAACCGAGGAAACACAGTCAACATGTCGGCTAAACTTGTCGAGGCATCGGACCTCTTTGCACCTCTTGCAGGATACGATGTTGGTCTTGAATTCCACGAAACTTGGTTGACATCCGCTACTACCGACGGCGAAGGCTTTGCGAATTTCTCATACACGGTTCCTTACGACCACCCGCTGGGTCTTATCGTGGTCCAAATGGTCTACAACGGATCATCCGACCTCCTTTCAACCTCTGCAAACTTGACTTCAATCACCGTGAGGTCATTGACGTTCATGGTGGTGGATAGCATTACGGACAATCCAGTCGCCGGTGATGAATTCAACATTTCAGGGCGCGTCACTTCTGACAACGGTTCAGGATTAACTCAACGCGATAACATTACGTTGCCCAACGCCAATGTGCTCTTCTCCATCGATGGAGTTCCAACCGGGTTTACGGTAACAGGTGGAGCAATTGGTACCGGTGGATTCTGGAACGCAAGCCTACGCCTCACGGAAACCTTCGGCGCCGGAACTCATGTTCTGGAAGCAACGTACCTCCCCAATGTCAACTATTACGTGGGGTCGGAAAACAACACAACCTTTGATTCCAGAGGCTTCTCCACACTTGACTTCATCCTACCAAGCCTCGACGGACTTGGGCAACCTTCGTTGAACGATCGTACAGACCGCGGAACCAACGTGTCCTTCCAAGTTCTATTGCGTGACAACCAAGGTGAGGCAATGGGCAATCAATCGCTGACCGTATCCCTTCCAGGAACCAACGTAAGCGGCGTCTTTGTAACTGCACCTAACGGTAGCGCCTTTGGTACGCTTCTCGTACCGTATGACTCATCAGTCGGCCCCGCAGACATTCGGGCATCCTTCGTTGGAATCTCTGGTACAACTGGAATCATTGGTTCAAACGGTACAACGCTCTTTGTTGTGTTAGCCGCAACCAACCTTACCATTGCAGATGCTCCAACCGTCCTCACTGCTGGAGATTCACTAACGGTCAGTGGGACGTTGCTTGACGACCTTGGAATGCCGCTTGTGGAAGCAGGCGCACCTGCGACTGCAGTTGTTCATCTCACGATTGATGGTGTTCCAGTGGCCAGCATTGAGACCAATGCAACCGACGGTTCCTACACCCTTGGATACACGTTACCTGAAGACACAGCAGCTGGTCCTCACGTGATTGGTGTCGAATTCCGCGGTGGTCGCGACTGGGTTGACCCAGTCGGCTACGGAGATATCGTCAATCCGGAATACTACTTGCCGAGTTCAGAAACCGTTGGTTTCAACGTCAGTGTCCCTACTGAAATTATATTCTTGACCCCAACTGGCCAGGCAGACCGTGAATCAACCATGACCCTTGAAGGTCAACTGGTTGACCTTGTTGACAACAGCCTGCCGAATTTGACGATTGGAATCTGGCTTGATGGAGAATGGTTGACCAATACCACGACCGATGAAAACGGATACTTCATCGCCGTCCACCCGGTTCCTGCTGACGCACAACTTGGTCCGCTCTCTGTTGAGATTCGTTTCACTGGGACAGTGGCCTATTTGCCGAGCAATGCAACAGGTGTTTGGGAGATCTTTAGCCCGATCCTCGTGACCGTTGATATGACCTCTCCAGTTGCCGTCAATGAAACGGTTACTGTAAGCGGGACTGTAGTTGATAATCAACTGCTTGGAATCGCTGGGCATGAAGTTCAGTTGGTTGTAGAAGGAATTGTCATCACTTCAATCACTACCGATGAAAACGGGGCATTTTCTTATGATTGGTTTGTTCCCGACATCTTCGCATTCGGTAACCACACGCTTGAAGCGGATGTGGCTTCACAAGGATACTACCGCTCAGGTACAGGAAATGTGACCTTCTTCCTCTCGCATCGCTCTTGGGTTACGCTTCTGTTTGAAGACGGCATCGAGGCCACCCGTGGTGATTCATGGGAGGTTAACGGCCGCCTGTATGATTATGATACGGTCGAACGAGAGGGTTTGGTTGGAATGATGGTTGACATCTCGATGGATGGAGTTCCATTGTTCTCGACCGTGACCGGTGCCGACGGATTATGGTCCGCAAGCATCCCTGCGACAATGGACCTTGCTCGTGGAGAGCACACACTGTCCGTTAGTTTCGAAGGTACAACGGCTCATCTCGCTGCTTCAACCAACAGCAACCTAATGGTTTGGTCGGACGTGATCATTACGCTTGACCCAACCTCGACGTCGATTGTAACGCGTTCTGATGACGTGTTTGCACCAATCGTTTATACCGGTTCAGTACAGGAAGTAGGTGGCGAAGGAGAAGTCTTTGAAGACCTCGTTTTGACCATCGGCAACGGTTCAGAATGTGCAAATGGCCGTGAAGGTGCTCAATGTTTCCGGACCGTCCTCATTACATGGGCCAATGGAAACTTTTCAGTGACAGCAACCGCACCTTATTGGCTTGATGTAGGTTCACAGTACTTTGCAGTCGACTCTGCTCGTAACGATTCAAACCATCTGAATGCAGGAACCGTGAGCAAGGCAGTCTTTGTACAGGTCGATGCAAACATCGTACCCACGATTGGAGCCATAGTTGAAGGGGTTCAAGAAGAGATTGATATTGAAGTCCTCATCACCGCTAAAGATACCAAGAATGGAATTCCAGGCATTGACGTTGTGGTTTATCTTTATGATGAAAACAACAGTCAAATTGCCTCTCAGCAACGCCAAACTGACAATTCTGGTGTGGTGCAGTTTGACTTCCCTGCTGACCCACCGTATGGCGACTATTCCTTCTGGGGCGAAGTCACCATGGATATTGTCATCAACGACCCACGTATCTCCAGCCAAAGTACACAAGACTTCGAAGCCCTGCGCAGCGAAGGATTTGAATTGAAATATTCCTACGCTGCTGAAGAATCAACGGTGTCCCCATGGGCCTATGTGATGGTTCTGTTGCTGGGAGCTTTGATCGCTGGAGGAGTCGTCCTCTACCGCCGCAAGGTTGCTTCTGATGACCTCTTGAAAGACGCTGCTGAAGTGTTTGCCTACACCGCTGAATTGCTCGCCGCTGGTGATGCCGTCCGTGAATCGATCTTCACGTGTTACCAGGACCTCTGTGGTCTCCTCCAACAACGAGGATTCTTGAGAAGAGATTTCGAAACGGTCCGTGAGTTTGAATTTGCCATCCGTCAGGCGTTGCATGGAGTCTCAGATGACGCCCTCACAGCCTTGGACAATACCTTTGAAATGGCTCGTTACAGCCGAGAAGAAATGGGAAGTCAGCATCAAGAAGTGGCCGTGCAATCACTGACACGAATGGGTACTGAAATCGAACAGATTCAGAAATTCCCTCAGCGCTGAAGTTGCTCACCAGCGAAGATGAAGACGACCGTTGCTGAATTCGGCAGTTAGGTTTGATGAAGCCTCCTTTGGAAGTGGGATTTCCTTGACCAAAGGGGGCAGGTCTCCATCATTGACTTGAAGTTGAACAACGGTTTGGTCGTTGATGGTTTTGAACCGCAGGTGGAGGTTGTCGTATGTTGTTCCCAACAACGGGATGGTCAAGCCGTCGGGGTTCATTCTTCCATTGATGGATTCAACAATCCAAGATAGAGCCCGTTCAGGTTCTACTTCTGCAAGTGATGTTTCTGGCAGCATACCGGCAGTGACCAGAACTTCTGTGTGCAGTTGGCGAACTTCTGAGAGGTGTGTTGATTCGGTTTCAAAATTGGCTTGGAGCATCGATGCATCGGGTGAAAAACCGTCCAAACTGGGTGTGTCAGAGTGATCGTTCTTCGTGCTTAGTGATTGCTCAATTGCGAGAGGTGACCATTCGTCCATGAGGTTTGGATACGACGAGCCCACATGAACCTTCGGACGACTCTTCCTTCACTCCAGCGTGGAGTCGGGTTGGATTTTGGAGAAAAACCTCCGAGCAAAATGGCCAGTTGATTCGGGCCCGCTCGATTCGTTCATTCTCAGGTCGTCAGGGAAACAAGAGGCGTAGGTTCGTTCTGTAACCCTCCGGTCCAACAACACGATGAGAGCCCTATCTCCAATCGAGCGAATAGGACGCCCCATCGCTTGCAAAATGGAATTGATCGCTGGCTGAGAAACGGTATACCTCCATGCAAGGTTCCTTCCAAAGCGTTCTTCAGCGTGTGTTTTGAGCGCAGATGACAATACGGAAGGCGGTGAATTTGGAATGCCAATACATGCAACCGCATCCAGTGCACCGCTGTGATAGTCAACTCCCTCGGAAAGACGAGCATTGAATACGCCGGCGAGTAAAATACGCCGGCCAGCTTTCTTTTCTTCGAGGAGCGTTTCTACCACTTGATCTAAATCTTGTTTGGTCCAATTACGGTCCTCAACCATCATCCGAACACCAGAGAAATGAGCTTCTGCGACAGTGGAATTGAGGAGTGCATAGGATGGGGCAAAGACAGCAACGTTTCCTGGGGTCGTGTCAATGAGGGATTGAATGTGCTGGCGCATCAAATCGGTGTTTTGAGGGGTTCGTTCGGTATATTTCGTCGTTACATCCGAGGCCACCAGCACCGGCCGTCGCATAGCAGCAAAAGGAGATGCATAGGCTACAGCGGTGGTCTTGGCTGTCGGTAGCGCCAAGATGTTGGCGTACATGGTGGGTGGATACAGCGTTCCTGACATCAGTACGGCACCGGCTGAGCCGGTAAGGACAGGTTTCGAGACCAATCCTGGGTCGAGCAGGTGGGTCGTGATTCGACCATCCTTTCCTTTTGTATCGTACACCATCGTCATTGCAGTTGTGGAGCCGAAGCGAATGAGACAATCTAAAATTTGGGCGACACGATGAGCGTTTGGCTCCATTGGATTTCCATCGTCTCCAGCGTCCATATCAACATCCACGGTTGAAAGAATGTCTCGCAATTGATGAATTCTGACGGCTGGGTCAATGCCATGCTTACGTTGTTGGACAGGTGGGGAATTCAAATTCTTTTGACCGACAATCCCGTCAACTTCATCACAGGCACGGTGGAACACTTGGAGGAGGGTTTCAACTTGAACTTCACACTCTTCCTTGTCACCGGTTAAGGATGAGCGAAGACGACTGAAAAAGTCTGCAAAACTCTTCCTTGAGGTTCGAATAACCTCGAAAGCCCAGTAGGCTAAATCATGGGTTGCTGCCAGCATTTCTCCCCCAGGCATGTTCATGGATTGTTGAAGCGTGCCGACATACTCTTCCAATTCGGCAAACGTGTTCCGGATCATGGTCTGCGTGAGTCGTTTCTCAAGCGTAAGCCGGATTCGGTCGGGTAGATTGTGTGCTTCATCAACAACAACAATGATGTCCTCAAGGGACAGGTCCATGGCTTTCAAACTTGAATCACGAACGCCTTCGTCAAAGAGGTGGTTGTAATCTCCAACGAAAACATCTGCTCCATTCACGGCTTCACGGGCCACTTTCCAAGGACATGCTTGGGTCACTTCACCGTTAACGGTATGGGTTCGGGTAAGGGATACGAGTTCATCAACGTGAAGAGGTGATTCTAGAATTCGTTCCTTGAGTCCAGGTGCGCTGGTAATCCAAGGCCTGCATGACCTTGATTTTCGGGCTTGACTGCACATGAGGGAAAACACAACGGACGATTCCTTGGCGAATTCTTGGACGCACATTCCTGCTTGTCCGACCATGTCTACAAGTCTTATTGGGGCCATGCCCACTCGTTGTTGGTTGATTTTACGAACCGTATCGACAACGATGCGATGCTGTGTTTGACGGGAGGTGAGGAAGAAGATCGTTTTCCTTTGGGGCTGCTGGCTTGCGACTTGAAGGGCTGCGGCTAGAGATGCAGCAGTCTTCCCGATTCCCGTCGGGGCTGCAGCGAGGTGGTAACCCCCTTGTTCGAGCGCCTTGATGGAATCTTGAATCATCTCAAGTTGCCCAGGCCGAGGTTGTGTGTGGGCGAGGAACGGGAAATGCGGTGGTTGAATCACCTCATTCCCGTCGTTCATATCGCTCATGCGAAGACGACCCTCCTAAAGGATTGGGATTGAGCGGGATGGCTTACGCTGGTTCCAAATCGATGTGCCCAGATATGTGGGGGCTGGGCACGGGAACCACCAACTCAGCAAGCTGGAGTGGAATCAGAGTCCCCCTGGCCGTCATCCAAGGGGGGGGTTGTGGGGTTTTGGTTGGGGTAACCAGGGCCAAGGCGTGCATGACGGGCACGCTGACACAATGAGGCAAAGCCATGCAAGTTTGACCGAACTTGCTTGGCCGTTGGGGTGGCTCCACTTAGGTTGTATCCAGAGTTTTGCCAAATCATCCCATCCCCTCCGCTCTCTCACCATTATTCTTGGTATTCACTGCGTCGTATCGTTGCTGCTCTGGACGCCTCCAGAACTGCATCGAGTGTGTTATTGATCGGCGCCAAGGAAGCTGTAGCCTTGGCGATGTAGAGTTTGATTCCTTCTTGGGCGGCGAGTTCGGGAGTGACTCCAAGCAACTCGTAGAGTTTCCCAAGTTGTTGTTGGTCGTGGCGGCCCAACGGGATTCGAATGGTTTCCATATCCTGTAGGAGTGGGCGGTTGTGGAGGTATTCTTGGATGGCCATTCTTACGACATCCGAACGATTCCTGGAGCCCTTGAGCCCGACTTGAGCATCAAGCAATGCAAGATCCTCCTCAGTGATTCTGAGTGATACTGCACTGGTTGGTTGGCTCATCTTGGTTCCTCCGTTATCTGTAGACAGATGCGGTCATCATATAAATGTAACCATATAATTACGATTTGTCATAATTTGTAATACACTTGTATTCTGCACCTCATCGACGAGTTCATTAAAACACGACCGAAGTTTGAAAGCGAAGGGAGCGAAACCACGGTTCATGCCTCTCGTCCCAAGCCGTGGCCTCTACCTATACCTTGAAATTCTTAAAATCGCTTTTGAGGACGCCATCGTTACAGAAGATGAAGCCCAAATCCTTCATGTCCTCTCGCGATGCCTGGGGGTTGCGCCTGCAGATACTGCGGAATGCCGATCGGTCATCCTAGGGGAGGTTCCCTCGCCGTTTGAGGAGGATGACGCTTTCGGCGGACACCATATTGGTGACGTCACCACCTACCAATCAGCTCTCATCGCCGCTCTGGATGATGATGTTATTTCAGAAGATGAATGGGCGATGCTTGACCATTTGCGCCAGACGATTGGCGTTCAGGAAGATCAGCATGCACTCATTGAAGAAGCAATCCGTGCAATGGGTGAGATTGACGCTAAAGGGCGAAGGCGTATCGAACGGCTTGAACGGTTCATCACCGTTTGTCCCTATCGTTGAATCCAATTGGTCCTGTGTTCAGGGTTTGTTGAGGTAAACTAGGGACAACCATTAGAAAGGGCCTATGCTAGGGCGCCTCAACACTAATGTGTTAGAAGGAAGAAAGATGAGCCCTAGTAACGCCATTTATGCAAAAGTTGTAGCCCGCGACCCAGACCAACCAGAATTTCACCAAGCGGTGAAAGAAGTTCTTGAATCCCTTGAGCCTGTACTGGAAGCCCATCCGGAATATGTGTCCGTTGTTGAGCGAGTTGTAGAGCCTGAACGTTTGATTCACTTCCGAGTTCCTTGGGTCGACGATGCTGGAGAAACCCAAGTGAACCGTGGGTTTCGAATCCAATTCAACGGTGCAATTGGACCCTACAAGGGCGGGCTGCGTTTCCATCCAAGTGTTAATGCATCAATCTTGAAGTTCCTTGCATTTGAGCAAATTTTCAAGAACTCCCTTACCGGACTCCCAATGGGTGGCGGAAAAGGTGGCGCAGATTTCAACCCAAAGGGGAAGTCCGATGGTGAAGTCATGCGGTTCTGTCAGTCCTTCATGATGGAACTTTGGCGCCACATCGGCCAAGATTGCGATGTCCCCGCTGGAGACATTGGTGTTGGTGGGCGAGAAATCGGTTACATGTTCGGTATGTACAAGCGCTTGCAGAACGAATTCCAAGGTGGCGTCTTGACTGGAAAAGGGCTTTCCTACGGTGGTTCACTGGTCCGTCCCGAAGCCACCGGATACGGCCTGGTATACTTTGCTCGTGAGATGCTCGCTACCAAAGGCAAGTCCTTTGAGGGTGCATCTGTATCCATTTCGGGGTCGGGCAACGTCGCTCAATTTGCATGCGAAAAAGTCCTCGACCTTGGTGGAAAGCCGGTCACTATGTCCGACTCCTCTGGATTCATTCATGATGCTGATGGAATCGACCGGGAAAAGTTGGCTTGGATCATGGACTTGAAGAACAACCGGCGTGGGCGTATCTCTGAATACCCCAAGCAGTTCCCTTCAGCAACCTTCACAGCGAGCGAGCCTGAACCCTCCCTTAACGGACTTTGGGGCGTAAATGTGGATGTGGCTCTACCCTGTGCTACTCAAAATGAAATCAATGGTGAAGAAGCAAAGATGCTTGTCGCAAACAGCGTTATCGCTGTTGGTGAGGGTGCAAACATGCCCTGCACACCAGAAGCAGTAGAAGTGTTCCATGAATCTGGAATTCTTTTCGCACCTGGAAAAGCAAGCAATGCCGGTGGTGTTGCTACCTCTGGACTCGAAATGTCACAGAACTCACTCCGCCTTGGTTGGAGTCGTGAAGAAGTTGATGAGCGTCTTGAGAACATCATGATCAACATCCACAAGAACGCCTTCGAAACGGCGAAGGAATACGGACGGGAAGGCGATTATGTATTCGGTGCGAACGTTGCTGGTTTCCTCAAGGTTGCCGAAGCAATGATGGCTCAAGGAATTGTTTGATTCTTTACTTCATTCGTGACTGGACTGGACCTAGGTTCTTTGTTGAACACATGAGGCCAGCGTTGCTTGAGTGCTCGAAAGAGAAGCCGAGAAAACACCATTGAGAAACCGAGGAAGACGATGGAAGTCCACCACGGTGCTTCTTCACTGGTCACCAGAAAGTAGGTGACAACCAAGATTCCCATTCCATAGACTGCTCGGAAAGCCGCAAAAATAAGGAAGCCTCTCACGAGGGGATGGTCCGTTGCTTGAGCCATCCAAGAAGTTGAATCAGATGCTTCACTCATGTCATGCACCAGTTGACCTTTCCAACTCATCCTCGGAATTCTTGGAAGTATTGCTGTGTGTAGGAAAGCGCTTCAGCATGGGGGTAGCCTTGGGCGAGCAGACCGTTGTAGTAATCACGAGCAGGGTCGTGCATTGCCATCGGTTGAGGCGCAACTTGTGCAACAGGTTGTGCTTGGAAGTCTGGCATAGCAACTTGTGCAGCGGGCTGTGCTTGGAAGTTTGGCATAGCAATTTGGCCAGCAGTAGCATCCGCCCAAGCCTTTGTTTCATCTTCGCCTTTTCTACGAACAACGACCAGTACGGCAATTCCTGCGAGAATGAGTATACCTACTCCTCCGGCAAGGTATGTCGTCAATGAGCTTGCGCTTTGAGCCTCATCATCTGCTTCCTTGATCCATCGTGTAGGGTCTTTTGGATATGCATCGGCTCCTTCAGCGAGACCCCAATCGTCTGTTGGATCGGAGTAATTATCGCCGTCTTGGTCAAGACACCCGATGCGGTCAGCACTTGAGTTTCCGTACACCATTGGACAAGCATCTGCTCCATTGGTGATGGTCCATGAGGCATCAGGGTCAGAAAGTCCATCACCGTCACTGTCCGTACAGCCAAAACGGTCAACCGTTGAAGAGTCACGAAGTTGAGGACAAGCGTCGGGTTGGAAGCCAAGAGGGTTGTCACCGTATCCGTCGATGTCACTGTCTGCCCATTGAGTGGGTTCGTCAAAGAATGCATCTGCACCATCGGATACGAAGTAATTGGACGCTGGGTCGGGGTCGGAGACTCCATCTTCATCGTAATCTCCGCATCCAAACCGGTCGGTGTAAGAACCACCTGGTCGTTGAATGCAAGCGTCCGGTGTTGTTCCTGATTGGTTGTCACCGTATCCATCTCCATCTTCATCGCTCCATTGTGTATTGTCAACAGGGAATGCATCTTGGAGGTTGTACCATCCGTCACCATCGGCATCTGGGCATCCTGCAGTGTCATCCTTCCAAGAAGTACCTTCTCGTGTAGGGCATGCATCTTGATTGTAGGCATTAGCGACGTAGGTTCCCGGCCAATTTGGATTTCGGTCATCCCAACTTTGGTTGGCATAATTATCTCCAAAACCGTCAGCATCGAAATCCGACCATTGTGTACTGTCATCGATAAACGCGTCTGCTCCATCCTCTACATTCCACAATGCATCGGGGTTGGAATATCCATCCCCATCGGAATCAATACAACCCATACGGTCCAATGTTGAAGTTCCTGCTGAATTAGGGCATGCATCAGGGTTTAGTCCATCGGGTGAATCCCCATAGCTGTCCATGTCGCTGTCAGCCCACTGTGTTGGTTCATTGACAAATGCATCGTCACTGTTCGCCCAACCATCTCCATCGGTATCTGGGCAGGCTATCTTTCCATTCTCAGTCGAGTTTCCGTATTCGGTGGGACAATCGTCTCGGGAATCAGCCCACTCATCGCCATCAGTGTCAAGACATCCTACTTCCCCAAGTGTAGAGGTTCCTGGAATACTGGAACAATCATCGCTTCCATCACTGAATCCATCCCCATCATCGTCGTTGTCCTCGTCGACATCTCTGCATCCGTCGCCATCAATGTCCGTCGTGGAATCAGAAATCCAAGTCGGACGAGGTGGGCTGTATGATGTTCGGGGGCATGCGTCCACATCATCGTTGACACCGTCGTTGTCGATATCGTCATCCTCAACATTGTCTCTACATCCATCACGATCCCAATCCGTTGAGTTGGCTGGGTCATTGAAGTCTTGCGTTGATGTCCAGTTGTATTGGCCTCCACGAGCACAGATGTCAGGTGAATTGTCGGTGAGTCCGTCGTTATCATCATCGGGGTCACATTCATCCCCCTTCTCGTCGAAGTCAGTGTTGCCTTGGCCAGGATTCGAGACCGTCGGGCAATTGTCTTCGAAATCAGGAACTCCATCGCTGTCAGAATCTTGTTTCATCGATGAATCAAAGGCCCAAACATAGACGTCCCAGCCACCGGTGCTCGTAACGGTCGATGTCCCTTTTGTGATGCTTGGCGATGTGCCTTGACCAGCAAAGGCGCCAACAACAGCGACGATATCCGTCCCGTTGATTGCAATACCCCTTCCTGTTTCGAAATCAGGACTATCGGTAACATCCAGCCACGACCATGACCCCGTTTTCGAGACACCACCGACGACCCCATCGTAATTGGCATCCGGCGTAACAGCCTTATTTCCAGCGGTAAAGGTGCCTTGGAGGTAGCCTGTGAAAATAAGTTCGTCTTTCGATGTCATCTCCATTCCTTCGAGAACGTCATTGTCGCTTGTTCCACCAATCACTGCCCAATTGCTGTTGGAAATTCCGCTCCCTTTCTTAATGAAAAAGACATCAGTTCCACCTTTGTTTGCTGTAATGGACCAACCGCTTTGGGCAAGAGTTCCTTCAAAGGTTCCGCCCAGGTACAAAGCGCCTGTCGAGTCAACATCCAGGTGTTGAACGGATACGACCTGGGATGGAATGCCATAGCCTGTAATTCCGGCGATAGAACCTGTACTGGTCATTTGGACGATGAAGGAGTCTTGTGTGCCCGCTACTGAATAACTCGTCATACCGAAAAGCACATCGTTTTGGGTTAAACAAGAAATATGATGGTCACCGTTGAGGTCAGTTGTGACGTCCGTAACGATCTGTTGTCCGATGCCCCCTCCATTTGTGACCCATTTTAGCGCCCCGTTCGCACCGTCAAGTTTGGCGATAAACACCTCATCGTTTGAGACGTTAATGGCCGTTCCACCGAAATCGGTTTCACCAGAGAAATATCCAGCCACGACGATATCACCCGCATTATCTACGGATATTGCTTGAGGAATGCTGGCATCAGTGGTGGTATTTGGGAGCGTTTGGAACGCGGTAGCCCACATCCAATTTCCTGTTTGGTCCGCAACTGCAACGAAACCGTCCAATACCTGAGTGGTCAAGATGGTCTGGCCGAAATTCACTTGCCCAAACATGTAACCGGATATTACCGCCATGCCATTGACCGTTGAAATGTCAGTGAGGAATGAAACGCCCCCCATGCTGTGGTCGGCCCCAGTCAGGAAGGTCCAAGACCCGGTAGAATCGATGCCTGCGATGTAAAATTCGTTTCCATTTGAAAAGGGAGATGTTGGTTGAAGTTGATGGATACCAAAGGTCAACGAGCGATTAAAGTCACCACCAACGAAGTACCCATCAAGGCCAGTGGTAATCATGGTGTCAAATTCGTCACCATTAGCCGAGCCTCCAGACGAGAGAAAGACCTCAGGGGATGAAGCACGACCAGAGGCTTCGTCAATGCTTTGAAGCGAAGTCAATTCGGTCGGTACTGTTTCTTGATGGGTGGTAAGTGGGCTGAGTATACTCAGAACAAACAATGTGACCAAGAACAAGGGTAGGTGATGGCTACGAGCACGCTGCATACTTTACGGGCAGGGCTCAAAGGCCATCAAGCCTTTGATTCCTTGACGGTACAACTTCACTCCATGTTGGAGTCAAGAGCAAGCAAATCACTGTCACCAGCGTCGAGTACGGTGATGGTGGACACTGAGAATGGCTTACCACAGGCGATTCCGAGTTCTCGGTTCACCATTGCTGCACGGTACATGGTCACTTCAGGGTGATTTGCACGCAAAGCGTCAGTATATTCTTCTGGGCAGTTGGCAGCAATGAGCACCAATTTCGCCTCTCCTTTAGCGCAAGCGTCGTTTGCTTGGCGTTGTCCAAACAACAGGTTTCCTGTTGCGATTGCATTTTTCAATTGTCGGCTTAGATCCATTTTTTATTCCTCCATTCTCCACATGTGTTTCTCATGGTTGGGAAAGTTACTCCTCAGGGATGTAGTACAATGCTACACTTCCAGTACCCAGTGAAATCGGTTGCCCGACGATGATGTTTTCTGCAACACCGGTGAGGTAATCTTTCTCTCCGATGATACCAGCCTTCAACAGGTGGTTCACAGTGACTTCGAAAGCAGCACGAGCAAGGATACTGTGCTTTGTTCCCGATACACCGTGACGACCGATTGCACGGACTTCACCTTCAGAGGTCATTACGTCAGCGACCATCAACAAGTGACGGACGTCAACTTCCAATCGAGCACCGTCTAGGGTCAGTTGAAGTTCGTCAACAATGGCTTGTCGAGCAGCTTCAATGCCTAGGTATTCGTAGATTTCAATGATGTTGTTGGTGTAGGTACGGGAACGGTCAATGTTTTCCAATTCGCTCACACGGGTGAGGTTGCTTCCAATCGTTGAGAGGTAGTACTCGCCAGTCTTGTCATCCAGTTGGACGTTTGCTCGCTCGATACCAGGGATTCCTTTGAGTCGCATGTCTCGGATTTTCTCCTCAAGTTGCAACAGCATGGTGTACGATGGTGGATTCTCTCCGAGGTCTGCGAGGTCATCTTCGCTATGGACACCGGGAATCAATGTCAGAGTTGAAGGATTCTTTGGCTTATCTGTTTGAACAAAGAGCCGTGTAGCTCGCTCAAGTTTGTCCTTCACTTCAAGAGGAGTCATTCCCTTTTGCTTGAGGTTACCCTTGTTGAGTTTGAGAACCAGTCGTCGTTGAGCGACGTCTGTTTCCAACGATGCAATGTTCACAGTTGTTGTTACTTCAATGGCAGCAGCGAGTTTCTTTGCTGCACCTTCGTTTTGCTCTTGTTCAGCAGTCATTCGAATGGTCATTGTAGGTGTTTGTGGTACCTTACGGGCGTCTACGATCTCAATGATACGTGGCAGACCTTGGGTTACGTTAACCGTTGCAACACCAGCATAGTGGAACGTACGCATGGTCATCTGAGTTCCAGGTTCTCCAATCGATTGTGCGGTAATGATTCCGGCTGCTTCGTAAGGGTCGATACTCGCCCGATCCAATGCAACGATGGATTCATCGATAACTTTCTTTGCTTGAGCCTTGGTCAATTTCTTCTTTCCACGGCTGTGACATGCGACGGTCAAATCGTTAAAGATACGGTTCGTGAAGCGGCTTGATCCTGATGCTTCAGCTGCCGCCATAAGTGACTTGAACACAGGGTCATCAGCCAACTCGTCTTCAATGGCCTTCATCTTACGATCAATGTCATAGGGTTCAATGGCCACTACGGTCTTGGTGCGAGCTCGGCGTGTTGTTTTTCGTAGACGAACGCTTGTGACCGGCCCAGTTGCCTCACTGCTTGCATCACGACCCTTTTGGGTAGCGGCTACAATGGTTGCGTGAATCGTGCCTGCGGTGTCTGAATCGGTTTCACAAAACTTAGCGACGTCGTTTTGGGTCATGACTTTGACATCGTCCCACTTTCGGTCGTCTGCAAGCATGTGTGCGAAGTTTTCTGCAATACCCAAATCCATGAGCTTCTTCTTGGTTGCACTCTTTACGACCATCAGTTCTCACCTCCATCGTTCTCTTCAGCGTCATCTTCCCATGCCCCGAGATCTTCTTCAACGATATCTCGTTCGTAGGAGTCACGATCAATTTCGAGTCCACCGGATGTTCCAAGAGCAGCATCAACGATGACGTCGATGTTGAATGGAGACCCGTGCACGCCACGGGACGGGTCAATTCCGTCTTCTCCGTAGCTGAATTGGATGATACGATTTGCAGTGTTTCGAACAGAGAGCATTTCGTCATCATAGACCTTCAAATCGTCCATTGCGTTGATGAGTCGGCGTTGCATGTATCCGGACTTTGCAGTACGGACAGCGGTATCGACCAGAGACTCACGACCGGATACAGAGAGCATAAAGAACTCCGTAGGCTTCAATCCACGCTTGAATGAGGATGCGATGAAACCACGATCTGGTGCTCCACGGCCACCACGCTTGAAGTGAGGTAGGACACGGTCATCGTATCCACGTTCCAAGCGCTTTCCACGAACTTTTGCTTGTCCGATTGATGCAGCCATCATGGTCAAGTTGTCCATGGAACCACGAGCACCGGAAATAGCCATGTTAACGGCAGCGTTGGTAGAACCGGACTTGTTCAACTCGTCCCTTGCGTATTCACCAGCTTCTTCCTTACCCTTGTCGAGCATTTGCATGATGTTTTCTTCCATGGTTTCTCGGGGTGTTCGCCCTGGTCGGGCTTCGTAATTCTTGCCGTTTGCTCCGAACTTTTCCAGTTCTGCGTTGACTTCATCGCTGGCTTTTGCGTTTGCAGCATCAATTGCAGCAACAGCTTCGTCAGAGAGGTCTTCGTCATCGATACCGGTTGTAAATCCTAGGGACGTACAAGCAGCGATGGACATTTGTGTGAATTCGTCAAGGAAACGAGCACCGAGTTCAGGACCGTTGGTTTGTACGATGGCGTCCAAAAGACGACCGTCTTCAGCCCCAATGGCTCGCTTGTCCAAGGTTCCTTCAACATGACCGTCTTTGACGATAACCCAGTCGTTAGAACGACTGCGGAACCGAAGGTGGATGTTGTCGGGGATGATCAGCGAAATCAAGTCTTGCCCACGGAAGCAGTCTGCACCGTTAGCGTCCTGGACAATTTCAGGAAGCTTTCCAGTGTATCCAATGTTCCCAAGCATTTCCAATCCGTTGGATTGCTTGATGAGCGTTCCTGGTCGGGACAGGAGGTAGGCTCCGGAAATGTGGTCGTGTATACCACCAATCACAGCACCGCCGTAGCGAGGCGTGAGGATGTGTTCTTGAACACGCATCAAAATCTTAGCCTCAGCACGTGCTTCTTCAGATTGAATCACGTGGAGGTTCATTTCGTCACCGTCAAAGTCAGCGTTGTATGGAGTACAAACTGCGAGGTTAAACCGGAAGGTATGACCCTTCATGACACGAACTTCGTGAACCATCATTGACATACGGTGGAGCGAAGGTTGTCGGTTAAAGATAGCAACATCGCCATCAATAAGGTGGCGTTCAACTTGGAGACCAGGCTTCGGGTTACCGTAGCGGTCAACCGTTGCGAGACGGTCTTCAACTTGGGTACGCTCGCCGTAGAACTCGTCAACAGGGCTGAGGCAGTGAGGGCAGGTTACTTCCAGGTGGGCAGGGAAGGGCTCTGGGTCTGCTTTGTCAGCTTGTGCAAGCTCGTGCATCCAACGGTAGTGGAGGATTGCCCGAGGGTCATCTTCAGGAAGTGGTTTACCACTTTCGTCGATGCCTTGCAAGTTCATGAGTGTTGCAGCATCGTTAACAGCGTAAGTGACTTCTTCGATGCTTTGATCCATTCCGCTGAGTGAAATCTGCTTCTGAATAACCATTCCTGGGAGGAAGTTCGGAGCAGGCATGACTTGGTGGAGGTCAGCTCGCTGCGTGGTGTCTTCATTGCATTCAGGGTTGTGGCATCGGAAACCAGCGTTAAGAAGTCGGCTTCGTGCGTTGATCTTGACACGTCGGTTGTCGCCACGGATGATGTAGTTCACGCCAGGGTGAACATCAGGTCCACGAAGGATCATTTGCCGCATTTGTTCTCGGTTACGAGCAGTAACTCGGATTGGGACGGTGAGTTCCTTTGCAATCTTTGTTGGAACTCCGACTTCATTCACGCTGAGGTACGGGTCAGGCGAAATAACCGAACGTGCGCAGAAGTTAACACGCTTACCGGAAAGATTGCTTCGGAAACGTCCTTCCTTACCCTTGAGTCGTTGTGTCAAGGTCTTGAGTGTACGACCTGAACGGTGGCGGGCTGGGGGGATTCCTGATGTTTGATTGTCAAAGTAGGTTGTGATGTGGTACTGTAGAAGTTCCCACAAGTCCTCAACAATCAATTGAGGCGCACCGGAGTCACGGTTTTCACGAAGACGTTGATTGATACGAAGAACGTCAACCAGTTTGTGTGTGAGGTCGTCTTCGGACCGGTCTCCACTGTCCAATGTAATGGACGGTCGAACGGTGATGGGTGGTACAGGGAGGACCTTGAGAACAATCCACTCAGGTCGGTTCTGCTTGTCCATTCCGATGAAGATGAGGTGGTCAGCAGGAATGCTGCTCAACCATTCACGAACATCACGAGCGTTGAGCTTTCGTTCTGTGCTTTCGCTCTTCTCCTTGAAGGTTGTAGGCTTGTCAAGAACAATCTTTCCTTGGGCTGCGCCACAGTGCATGCACACCTTGCGCTTGGTACCAGAGGTGACCTTCTCAACTTCCTTGATCATCTTCGAGAATTCAGTTGATCCAACACCGTGCTTCGTCATGACGTCACGGATACGGTTTCGGTAGTAATCCTGTTCGGAGTGCTCTGGGTTGGACGGGCTGGTACCTTCTTCTGTGTGAAGAAGGATCTTGCTGCAGGTGTTGCAGGTTGCTTTGAGGGCCGTCTTGATGAGGTTAACGAAACCGATGTGAATCACAGGCAGTTCAAGCTGGATGTGTCCAAAGTGACCGGGGGATTCGTCGTACTTGCAACCGTCGGTTGGGCAGATGAGTCCAGGTTCGATAACACCCATGTGAGGGTCCATTAGTCCTTGCTTGTATGCGTGGCCGTCATCCTTGTAGGTGTCAGCAGTTTTCACCTCGACTGCAGACATTTTCTTGATTTCAATAGGGTCCATCAGTCCAAATCGGATTTGTGCAATCCGCTTGGGAATCATTGTCGTTTTTCGGCTCATCTTCGGTCCTCCAGTTCAAGGCGCATGGCCACTCCTAAACTCTTCATTTCGTCTAGAAGTAGCTTGAATGCATATGAAGTCTGTACCTTGTAGACTTCTGCTCCATCTCCATGGATGGGGCTCACGTAAGTTCCACGCTTCGGGTCGTACCAGGCAATGTGCCCGGATTGAGCGCAGACATACATGTCGATACCGTCGGATTCGTCCAGCAAACGGTCTTTGATGACCATCGATGCTCCGTGTGCAATCAAACAGTCACGTTCCATCTCACCAAATCGCAGACCACCTTGTCGGGCCCGTCCTTCGGTTGGTTGGCGAGTCAAGATTTGAACACGTCCACGGGATCGGGCGTGAATCTTAGACGATACCAAGTGGTGCAATCGTTGGTAGAAAATACATCCAACGAAGATGTCGGCAGGGTATGATTCACCAGTTTCACCGTTAATCATGGTTTCACGACCAGTGTGGTCAAGTCCATTACGGACCAAACCGTCACGAAGGCTGGATTCCTTTTCACCACGGAATGCAGTACCGTCAACACGGCGGCCTTCCATAGCTCCAACCTTACCACCGATCATTTCCAGAACGTGGGCCACGGTCATTCTTGAAGGAATGGCGTGAGGGTTGATGATGAGGTCGGGCACGACGCCATCAGGGGTGAATGGCATGTCTTCAGGTTCAACCAAGCGTCCAATGACACCCTTTTGTCCGTGACGAGAAGCGAATTTGTCGCCTACTTCAGGGATCTTGTGGCTTCGAACCATGACTCGGACCAAGCGGCCTGAGTCAAGGGATTCGGTGACGTACACGTTGTCGACCCATCCTTTTTCGCCGTGGCGAACGAGCATTGAAGATTCACGGCGTTCTTGGGCCATCAAGAAGGCTCCACCGGATGTTTCTTCGAGGAAACGAGGAGGGCTGGTTTTTCCAACCAATACGTTTCCGCCGATGAGTTCGGTTTCAGGAACAGGTAGTCCGTCGTTTTCCAAGTGCATGTAGGCTTCTGGCGTCTTGAGTCCCTTGATTTCCTGCTTCGAGGACCCGGGCTTTTCGATTTCTTCGACTTGTCCACCAGGGAATCTGCGACGTTCTGCATTGTAGGTGCGGTTGAAGGTTGAACGACCAAGGGCTCGGTCAATTGAACCCTTGTTCATGATGACTGCGTCTTGCATGTTGTATCCGTGCAGGGACATGATGGCGACAATGAAGTTCTGTCCGCCAGGGCGGTCATCAAAGTTCGTAGTTGACATTGCTCGAGTTTTGGTAATTGAGCGCTGAGGGTAGTGCAAGATGTGAGCGCGTGTGTCCGGTCGCATTCGGTAGTTAGCGCTCGGTAGTCCAAGCGATTGCTTGACCATTGCTGTTCCACCAGTAACACGAGGTGTTGAGTTGTGTTCTGGGTATGGGATGAGCGATGCACATACCCCAAGGACCAGTTGTGGGTCAATCTCACAGTGTGTGTGTTCTTCGGTGTACAGGAGCGGGATTTCAAACTCGGTCGTGTTCCAGTCGCCGTTGGGCATGCGGACGTTGGCTCGTAGGTGAGCGGTTCGTGCACCTGGTTCTCCAAGGTTCATCCATTCAATGTCTTCGTTCTTGACGGTACGACCGGCAAGGCCAGCAGAGTCGCCTTCAGGGACGGTTTCTGGTAGAACGAACGGGCGTGGAGCGATGTAGAGGTCTTCTTCTTCCTCTGCATCAATCCACTCAACGATTCCTTCGATGACCAAGGAGCGGAAATTCATTTCGCCGCTGGTCAACTTTGATAGGTGCTCAAGCGTTAAGCGAGGGGCACCGTCGTAAAGGATGAGAACAGGTCGCAAAATACGTCCTTTGTCCGTGTTGATGAAGATGTCTTTGTTCTCCTTGTCGTGGCGAATGGAGACCTCAGATGGGATCACACCACGGCGTCGAGCAGACTTGAAGTGCATGACCAATTTCTGTCCCTTCTTATGGATTCCATAAATGTCACCGTTCACGTGGATGCGGTCACCATCGGTCCAGTCGTCAGGCTGGTAAACTTCCAACTCGTCAAGTCGTTCTCGGATTTCGACTTCATCGATGTTTTCTGAAATGTCAATCATTTGTGCAGCGTTCTTTACCAGTCCACAGTTTTGACCTTCAGGAGTCTCGTTAGGGCACAGACGTCCCCATTGCGTGGGGTGGAGGTCACGTGCTTCAAAGTGAGGCTGGCTTCGAACGAGCGGTGATGTGACACGGCGCATGTGGGATAGGGCCGCAAGATAGGTGGTTCGGTCAAGGAGTTGGCTTACACCAGAGCGTCCGCCGACCCAGTTACCTGTTGCCAGTGCGTGCATGATTTTTGAGGTCAAGACGTCAGGGCGAAGGCAGGAAGTAATCTTGAGTTCACGCTTTCGGTTGTGGTGTCGCTCAAGTTGGTACTTGAGGTCACGGGAGAGTTGGCCTGCGGAGACACGGAAGAGGTCTTCAATGAGGTCTCCTGCAAGACGAACACGCTTGTTGGCGTAGTGGTCCTTGTCGTTGGGGTCTCGTCCTTCAATGGCCATTTCCAAAACTTGGCGGACAATTCGACCCAGGTAGATGGCCTTCTTGTCACGGTCTTCTTCGTTGTCTCCCAAGTGAGGAAGAAGTTCACGGTCAAGAAGTTGGTTAACCCGAGCTTCTCGGTACTCTTTTTGTTGTCCAGCGGCGAATTTCTTCTGAAGCCATTCGTGGCTTTCGTCTTTGGTTTCAACTCCGTATTCTTCGTTGTCCTTGACTTCGTTGATGTTGGCAACGATAAACTTGAATGAATCGGTGTTTCCAGCGATTGCTTGGAATATTTGTTGGTCGTTTTCAACGCCGAGCGCTCGCATGAGGAGGACGACAGGGATTGCAGTGGTTCCAGCCGTGCTGATCTTAACCATGAGCATTCCATCACGTCGCTTTTCGACGGTGAGTGGTTTGCGCATACCGTCTTTCTGAGAGAAGATTTTTGCGACTTCAGTTTGCTTAGCATATCGCTTGTTGATTTCAACGGTAACACGGTTTGGTGCAAGGTCTTCCATTGAGATGAGGACTCGCTCAGTTCCGTTGATGATGAAGTAGCCACCAGGGTCAAGAGGGTCTTCGCCCTTCTTGCGTAGGAGGTCATGCCAGTTTGCCTTGTCTTCGTCAGAGGTTGTGGGTGCGAGGACACGGTCTCCAGCGATGTGCTTGGGGTGGAGGTTGCATCGTTCTGAGCGAACCATGATCGGCATGGATCCCACTTGAACGCCCTTCTCGGTAGGGGATGGTACGCCGTTTCGCTTGATGGTGAAATCCATTGAAACAGGAGACATGTAGGTGAGCTTTCGCAGTCGGCATTGCATTGGCGTGGAGTCGTTGAGGGCTCCGTTGGCTTCTTTGACCATTGGCTTGCCGAGCTTCACGTTCTTGATTCGGATGACAATGTCTTGGTCGGCTACGTCCAATTTGATGTATCCGCCTTCATCGTCGTTGAAATCCTCGTCGGTTCCAACACGGATGTTGCGAATGATCTTCTCCATGCGGGAGAGTGAGTTCTCCGTAGCTGGGATACAGTCGTCGTATGATGCGAGTTGGTGGTTGACCAAACTTCGTTCTCTGAAAAATGATTGAATGATTTCCTGCATGTTATCCTCTCCTCAGTTCCCCTCCACAATCAGCCGGTAGGCAATTGTGCGTCCTGCCGATGGGGATTGGCGGACGACTTTCAAAACTCGGTCAGCAATCCAACCAGCCGCCAATGGCTTGTGGTCGGGGTTAGCCGCAAGCCGGGCCATGTCTTCTGCTTCTGCGAGTTCTTTGATGACCTGGACGACCGGGTCGGTGATCAGGATTTTGGGTAGCAATTCTTTGGCGAGGCGGTCTTCACCGGTCTCGATGTCAGGTTGTACCATATCCCATGGGGCGAGTTCTGACAACTCGATGGCGAGTTGGTCTTCTTCAGAGATGTTGGGCTCTCCAATGAGTTCTTGGTGAGGTACGAGAATGTGATTGAGTGCGTTGAAGCGAGAAGTAATCTCTGGGCGGTCAAAGTCATCAATGGCCTTTGAACGGATGGTGATCTTCTTGCTCTTCTTAGCAGCACGTCGGCGGGAGCCTTGTTCTGCAATGATGTTCATTGTGGTGACGAATTCTTCTGCGTCTTTTGAAATACCGAGGACAGAGGCCACTTCATCATGGCCCAAGTTTTTGATGTCGGTCATGTTACGGTCTGTGGCAAGTTTGTGAGCGTAATCCTCAGAAACTCCCAGTTCCATTAAGCGTTTTTTAGTTGCACTTTTTACTACCATTCTGACACCCCGCGAACACCCTTGCACAAGAGCCGGTAGATTCAGCAGGCGGGCCTGACGGGGTTCGAACCCGCGACCATCGGATTAAAAGTCCGACGCTCTACCTGACTGAGCTACAGGCCCAAAGTAGCAACTTGGGCTTTTCGTCCGACCTTCAAGGTGTTATTATACATTTCGGGGAGTGAGTGACCTGCACTCAAGGCGCCCGTTGAATTATGACTTCCGCCATAGGGTGATAAAAACTGCGTTTTGACCTTGTTTGGGCCGACATCGGCTTTGATGGACGCATAGGCTCTTGTGGTGGATTGGTTTGGGAAGCCTTGTGAAAACAGGTCCGAACTTTAGCGCCGAGGCCGCCGAGGAGGAAATTAAGCGCCTCGAACGACCTGCTCAAAAAGTGGTTTGGACCTCGCCAACACGCCAATCGTTTGAGTTTGATTTGCCCGTGACAGTTTATCCTCCTAGAGAAGATACATCCCTCTTGGCGGGAGCGCTCCATCGCTTGGGTCTGCCTCACGGAACATCGTGCCTTGAGATCGGGTGCGGCAGCGGGGCAGTGTCCATCCATGCGGCCACTTTGGGGTGGAGGGTTGTTGCTTGTGATGTCAATCCATTTGCAGTCGCTTGCACACGGCATCATGCCTCTTTGTACGGTCAATCAATCACGGTATTGGAGGGAGGGCCAGGTCCTGAACTTGATGGTGTTTCAAATCAGTGGGGGGGAGACGCTCATTATGATGTTGTCATGTGGAATCTTCCATACTTGCCTCAACCGCAGATGGGCGAGGATGTTTTGGGCCCGATGGAAGAATCAGCCCTCATTGATAGCGACGAAAGAGGGCTCTTCATTCGTTATGTGAAACGGCTTGCTAGCGGACAGTTGCTTAAACAGAAGGGGGTCGCCCTTGCAGTCGTCTCAAGCCTGCTCGATGGCCGGCATGCGTGTTCAACTGCATGGAAGCACGGGTTGGCTGCCCGAGTCTTGTCAGAAAAGGAATTCGAAGACGGAGAATCGCTTGTTCTGATCGCTATGTGGCACCCTTACTCTGGAAAGGAATGCATGCATGAGGCGGTTGTTGAAAGTACCAATGCCATTTTGTTGGAGAATTCATACGCCGTCGGAGTCCGTTGTACGGCGGATGTCCAGCACCAGGGTCGAGGTCGTAGAGGGCGGACTTGGGAGTCCCTGACGGGCGCTTTGGCCGCCTCTTGGGTCGTCGAAGATGGGACCAATTCTCTTCACAAGCCGGCTGACCAAGTACATCTTGGATACAACCTCTTGAAATTGTTTCATTCATTTGGACCAGACCGCATCTGTCTAAAATGGCCCAATGACCTCTACGTACGTTCTTCATTGTCAACTCCTTGGAAAAAATGCGCTGGAGTCTTGTTTGAAGGGAGGACGATGGGCAGTGGGCAACGGACCGTCCTCGGGATCGGTCTCAATGTCACGGCGCCTTCCGATTCAAAATTTGCAGGTCTTGCTGAGTTGAGTCAACTTGCAGAGGGGGAGGACCTTCTTGGTCAACTTCACGCAGTAGTGGCCTCAATGTTTGAAGTTCTTGATGCGCCAATAATTCCGTTGACTGTTCCGCCCGGAAAAGACCTTGATGAGGCCTTGGTATTCGGTTCGTTGGCCTTGGGGCCTGTGCTCTATAGGGGTGGGGAAGTCCATGTATCGGGCTTGAATGATCAAGGATCCCTCCGGGTTGAAACAGAGTTGGGTGCGAATATTTTGTTGGACGACCCCGATGAGTTGGAATGGTCAAACATCTAGTTCCGCATCGAGGATTTCATTTTCATCTTGAGTACCTTCGCGTTGGTACAAACCGTATGCTAAGATCAGTCCTCCGATTGGGAAGGGCAGCATATCGATCATGTATTTGCGGTCAATGTCGAGGTCAAACGTCGCCCCAACGCCCTTGGTATCGATTTCATAGGTGTAATAACCTCCCTCGTCAATCTCTAAGGCTATCGACTTTGTTTCACCGCTTGCAATGTCGATGTTTTGAGCGCTTAGAATCGTTCCGTCTTCGGCTTTCAACACCAACCGCACGGCGGTGTCGTTCTCTGGGGTAATGCCGATTTCAAACGAATCCCCTGCCCACATTGACGCTCCGTTGACGTAGGGTGGGCTTTCCTCTGCATGCTCGACGGGGGTGACCCATGCAACCATGAAGAGCCCACCGAGTAGAACGGTGACTCCTGTGAGGATGAGCGCATCGCTCATCTTCATTTTTGGTGCTGTTCCTCCACCGCCCATGGAGTGGCCAATCGATGACCGACCATGAAGGTTAGGCTCCCTAACCCTTCCTTGATGGCTTGGGAAGGGCCATTCGTTCCCGGACCAGGCGTATTTTCCCGCTGGTCGTGATGCATTTGATTTCCATTCTTCGGATTGCATCTTCGGTTTCGAGCAGTGCTCGTATTCCTTTTGTTAGTTCCAAAGGGACTTGTAAGATGGCTACCCCCAAATCACTGGCGGTCAGTTCGGTCGTTGTATTGAGGTGTTGCAATGCAGTTTTGGCCGTATCGCTCTCACTGGGATGAAACTCCATCAATTTGATGGGTCGTTCTGATTGAAAGGTGGAAGCAACCGATGCGATGAGCCCGTTCAATGACGGCCGTGTTTGATATCGGCTGCTGACAAGAATGCCGATCCAACGGCGTTTGCCTCTTAGCGCCTTGCTCAACCGTTTGGCCATGGCTGTTCCAAACATTCCTGCTTCATGACCTTTGAGTCAAATCTTACCATAGTATGAAAAAAGGTCAACCACCACCAGCCTTTGTGGACGAGAGACAAGTTGGGACCTCCCTTCCGGCGCAGGAAGAGGGCGAGGGGACCTCAACAAAACTCAGCGAGTTGAAGGGCAACGATCCGTCGTTAGGTGCCCTAATCAAGGTGCTTTTGGACGTAAAAACGCTGCCTCACGTGATTCTCATTTTTATTATTTCATCCCTGTTCTATCTTCTGTCGACCAAAGGCGCCGAACGACTCAGTGCAATGGGGTTCTTATCCCTAACAGGAGGTTACCTCGTTATGGGGTTGCTGTCAAAGTACGAACGAATTGACCGACTTACACGCCTTCCAGATTTGACCGATGCAGTTGAGGCGGGTCGGATCAAGCGGTTCTTTTTCTCATTCCGAATCTGTTTGCTTCCCCTAGCATTTTCACTGGGTTGGATGTTGTTGCTGCTCGCAGTATTGGGTGGTGACGGCCTTGGAGAAAGCATACTTGAATCGCTACCGTTTGTGATGGGAAGTTTGTTTGTATTCTGGGCGGTGATGCAAGGGAGAAGTTTTGGACACTGGTTGTCTTCAGTCGCCGCTCTTCGATTGCCCGATGATGGTCCACGAAGCGGAGGCCTGAATCTCGTGGTCGGCGTTCATCTTTTGCTGCTCGTCGTTCTTTCAGGATTGATTCTTGCCGGTGTTGAATTCCTTCAAGGAGAGGGAGATGGATTGGCTCAGGATGTCGCTGAAAATGGCCTTTTCTTTCTCGCCTTTGCAGGATTGTTTTTGGCCTCTACCTTTCTGACTTGGAAGCTTCGAGTTGTGGCCTCAAGACATCGCTCCCTGCATCGTTTTTCTTCACGCTGGTTCTTGCTAACTCAAGCCTTGATTACATGGCATTTGTTGACCGTTTGGCGTCATACTGTCATGTCCACTGGAGGTCCAATCATGTTGGTTGAGGAATTGGTATTGATGATTTCGACGGTCTTTATGGCCATATGGGGGTTGACTTCGCGTTCCTACAAATCCGTATATCGGTTGGTAGATGAGCACAATGCATTGCCGATAGGACTTGCCTTTGGCTATGCTTATGCCGGAAGTGTAGCCATGTTGACGACGGTTCTTGTTGACATTCGTTACGTCATGATCACCGGCCATATCGTTGTGATTCTCACGTTCATGTGGATGCAACGAAGGGTCTTGATGAGTGTGCTTGCCGACCACGATTCGACCGTGGGAATCATGCGTACGATTCGTGAAGTTCCCGTAGAGGACACGTCGGACAAAGACGGCGGGCGTGGAGATGACCCGTCAGTCTCCAGCGGCTCCGTTGATGCGGAGGGGGCCGGTGGTTCAGCCGGTATTGCCGTAAGCGAGGAGTGGTCTGAAAACAACTCAAAGGACATCGGCCAGGACGTTGAATGGAGTGCAGAAGACGTCATTGAGTTGGTTGACGACTAAGCTGGCTTGATTCCAGAAAGCAACGTGACGACTCGAATCGTATCGACCAAATCTTCACTGACTCGGGCTCCGAGAATAACCTGGGCGTCGTCGTCGAGGGCTGAAGTAAACAATTCGGCTACTGCATCAACTTGGCCAATGGTCATTCCAAGTCCACCTTCAACCTGAATCAAACATCCTTTCGCACCGCCGACATCGAGCGCAGCAAGCGGTGCCTTTAGGGCTGATTCCAAGATTCCCTTTGGGTCATCCGGGCGGCCAATTCCGACCAACATTGTGGCCATTCCCTCTTGGTCCACGATGGCCCTTAAGTCCATCAAGTCCAGATTGATGAGTCCCATTCGCATGAGGGTCCGAACCAATCCGTCTACCAAGTCTTCGATCCATTCGGCGCCCATCTGCCAGCTCTGACCCTTTTCTCGTGCTTGGCGAGCAAGGCGTTCTAGCGACAATCGGACCGTGACATGAGCGATGCGCTCCAGCCGGTCAAATCCGTCTTCAGCAAGAGCCAGACGAGTGGCTTGGGCCTCGAACGGTAGGCCGGCAACGGCGAGGACGATGGCTCCTGATTGTCGTGCCTGGCGAGCAAACTCATGGGCGGCTCCGGTTCCGACTCCTCCTCCGAGGCCGGTGAGAAGAATGACCAGCTCGGTGTCCTTCAGGAGTTGCTGAGTCAATTTGTTGAGTCCTCTCATTCGTTGTTCAGCAAGCGGCGGTAAGGCAGCACAACCCATGCTGTCCAGGGCGTGTCCAAGGCGGAGGACATGAATGGTTTCTCCGGTCTGGAAACTGCTGTCATCTGCATCAATCAAAGCAAGATGGGCCCCCTTCCCGCAGCGCTTGTAGGCTTGGTGTGCCCACGAACAGCCAATTCCCCCGACCCCAGCAATCAGGATGTTGGAGGGGTCCATGGGCGGCAATGACCGAAGCATCTCCTTGAACTTTGGTGTGCGCGGTGTTGGACTTTAATCCACGTAGCGGAGGTATCGGCGTCTTGCATCCCTTGCCCAAGCGTTGTCGGGCTCGAGGGCAAGAACCCGGTCGTAGTATTGAATTGCATTTTCAAATTCCGATAAATATCGGCCGTACAAGTGGCCAAGGTTCGAAAGAACAGGAATGCACTCTTCGTCGCCTTTGAGCATTCCAAGAAGTATTTTTTCAGCTGCCCCAAGGGCTCCCTTGAGCATCAAATCCTCGGCCTCGTCAAGCAACTCGAGTTGTTTGTCGGAGAGATTGTAGGTGTTGTCGAAGGTATGATTTCCCATGGGTCTCATCCTCTCCGAACGGGTCGCCCTCCATCAAACCTCCTCCCCGCCAAACCGGCCAAAATAAGCCTTGGGGGCCTGTTGTTCATTTTTCGTGAACAAACGCTACACTGCGCCGCAATTTTTGTGGCGTTTTGCTGACAATGTTTAAGGAGTCCGTACAAGTCGGAAACATGTAAGGGTGAGGCTATGCTCAAAACCACACGAACGTCCCGAACTTCCCTATTGGTCTTGGTAGGGCTTCTTCTGGTCATTCCAGCACTCGCATCTTCCTACCACGGGGGCATTGGTGGCCCCCAATCTCACCAGGGTTCAAACGGCGTCGTTGAAATTGACGACGTTGCTAAATCTGGCTGCCTCTGCCACAATGAGGTCGCAGACAACTCCGTCCAAATTATCCTTGATGATGTCCCTTACGGCTGGGTTGCCGGCGAAACCTACACCCTCCGCCTCCAATTGATTGGCGGACCGGAAGCCACGGGCGTTTACACGGCAGGATTTGCGATGCGAGTATCACTCGGAACGCTGACCGGTGACGACGTCCAAAACTGGGAAATCGACGGCACCGTCGACGAACAGACACTTACTCACACGGAAGCATCAGCCGCAACCAGCGATCGCTCATGGACTTTTGATTGGGTGGCGCCAGCGGAAGCAGAAGCTGGCGCTGCAACCTTCTGGATTTCGGGCAACTCGGTCAACGGAGACCAAGGGCCGGGCGTCGAGGACCGATGGAATCAACTCCAATTCGCCCTTACTGAAGGCGACGACGCATCAACTGCGCTCGGCACCCGCACCCTCTTTGCTGGCGATGGTAACGTCAGCCCTCCCGAGCCTGACCATCATGGCGTTGACCTCCACCACATGGGTGCTAAGTTGCGTGCCCACTGGCTTGGATTGCTTGGATTCGGTGCTGTGATCGGAGTTATCGTCTTTGCCGGTCTGCTTCTCCGCTATGGCTTCTCTACATCCTACAAAGGCCGAAGCAACCAGCTCAGGTTGCGCTACAAACTCAATCGAAGAGGTGACCAGTGATGGACGACACAATCACAATTTTGTTGCGAGGCGTCGCCGATGGCTCGGTATCGATCGATGATGCACGGACTGCTTTGGAAGACGTGAATTTGACCGAAGACCAAATGACCTCCGCAATCGACCATGGCGTATTCAATCTCGCGGAGTCCGGAACCATCGTGAGTGCTTCTCTTGCCCCTTCTGGAGGCTCCTACCTCACGATGTTTTTCTTGGGCTGGGGTCTGTTTTGGATTTGCTACTGGAGTTTCTCAATGATTTACGGCCTCGCAAAGGGTTGGGACCAACAACAACTCTCCTTCCATCTCGCCATGACCTTTACCACGCTCATCATGGTCGGCGTAATCTATCTCAAATTTGTTTTACCTGATACGATCATTGTAAAGCATTCTCAGAACAAGTTTGTTCCTGAGCACATGAAGGATTGGCGGGAGTACAAGTGGTGATGAAACATGGCGCGTGAATACGAACTCAAACCAGCACCCAGTGAAGGCGCAGCGGATCTTCTTGATGCCACTACTACCATCAATCGTCGTCAATTCCTACGCTACGGGTTCAATACCGCTGCAGGCGTCCTCACGGCATCGTTGGGTGTGCTCGGCTTTGCTTCGATTTTACTGCCTCCTGGCGGCGGTGGCGGCGGGGATTTGGCCGTTAAGTTCTGGGCGAAGGGCCGTGAAGACTCTGCCTGGTACGGTGCGCAACACCTGCAATCGATGACCAAGAGTTCCTTTGTGGCCGAGGCCGCAGCATCCTCAACAAAAACAGCTGGAGCCTCTGGCGTGTGGAACGGAGTTCCTGTTGTTGTCATGTATGTTGAACATTCAAAGTATGCAGGCACCCCCGATGCCAATGGAAAAGCACGCTTCCAGTTCACTGAAGGTATTGATGAAACTGGGAAATACGTTGGCCACTTTGATGACCTCGCTGAAGCGGATCCTCGTTTGATGCCAAGCGAAGACCTCGTCATGGTGTTTGGTCGTTGTACGCACTTGTGTTGCATCCCAGGTTGGCAACTCGTTTCAAACTCCTACACTGAGGACTCATGGACTCCCGGCGGTGGAGATGATGGCGGAACCAAACTGTTCTGCATCTGCCACTCCTCTCGTTTTGACCCAACCGTTCTTGAGATGAACACAAACCGTAACCGGTCCAACGGTGCAACATTCAACTACGCTGGAATCCGCCGTTCAGGCGGGCCAGCACCGGTGGGCCTCCCCATCATTCCCATTCAATTGAATGGCGATGTTTTGGAAGGTCTTACAGACTACGTGGATTGGTACACATATTGTGACTGAGGTGATATGATGACGACAATGTTCTGGATTCTTTGGTTCTTCATCGCCTTTTTGGTGGTTCTTGTTGCATTTACACTGCGCAAGGAAAATCAAGACATGCCCCGCCGTGACATTCTACGTGCTGTAGAATCGACCGGCAAGATGGGCGTGGCCGAACGGTCGTTTTTGTGGGTCTTTTCATGGCTTGATACTCGATTCCGTCTCCAGGACTACTGGAACATGTCCAAAGGCGCATATTACAACATGCACCGTCAGATGCCCCTTACTCACGCTGAAAAGTACAAACTGCGCATCATTTGGTACTGGTACCCCCTCTACTGCCTTGGAGGAATTTCCTTTCTTTCATTCATTATCTTGGTCATTACAGGAACCGTGCTTGGAATTTACTATGTTCCCGGCGGAGAAGGAGATCCATCTCCCGCCTATGCGAGCATGGAATACATCATGACACAACTTCCCTTTGGTTACATCCTCCGGGCGGTACACCACTGGACGACCCACTTCATGGTTGCAAGCGTCTTTTTGCACATGTGCCGTGTTTACTTTACAGGTGCATACCGAAACCCACGTGAACTTAACTGGCTCATCGGTGTTGCCTTGATGGCTCTAACCATCGTATTCGGATATTCTGGATACCTCTTGCCGTGGGACAGCCTCGCATACGGTGCCGCAATTATTGGAATCAACTTGGCCAATTCGAGTCCGCTGGTTGGAAAGTACGTTGCAACATTGCTGTTTTCTGGCTCTGAATTGACTCCTTTGACGGTTACACGCATGTACTTCATTCACGTGTTCATCTTACCTGTAATCGTTACAACACTCATCATCATACATTTGTTTATTGTCTGGGTACAAGGCATTGCGGAGCCGCATTGATACAGAGGGGAAAATATGGGATTAATCGATAATTTTGGCAGAGTCGCCTCCATGTATATGGAGGAAAAGCAACACCTTCAGGAAGCTGAAGAGAAGCGTAAGCGTACCCGAACAGGACACGGATTTTGGCCACATGAAGTTCTTCGTGACAGCATCATTTTCGCATCGATGCTTGCGATCCTTCTGTTCTATGCATGGCTCATTCCGCCACCGCTTCACGGTGCGGCTGACCCCTATGCACAAGCAGGGTTCGTTTTCCCGGACTGGTATGTTCTGTTCTCATACGGATACTTGCGATGGGGAGAATATTTGCCTCAATTCGTTGTACCTACCGGTTTCATAGGGGAAATTGTTGGTCAACCTATGTTCCCTTGGAACGCTGCATGGTGGGGCGCTGCACTTACTGGAATTCCAGTGGGTATTCTCGCACTTCCCCCGTTCCTCGGTGGCCGTGAAAAGCGACCTGTAGAGGACCCATGGTTCGCTGCAGCAGGAGCAGTTTATCTCGCTCACATTTGGTTCATCTCTGTGTTTTCAATCAACATCTTCTTGGAACTCTACGGAAAGAACAGGTCTGATTTCTGTAAATTAGATTCACACGGCGATTTGTTGTGTGGTTATCGGGAACCGTGGATTGCAGAAGTCTTCAATTCAATACCGTGGGTGATGACCGGGGTTCTGATGTGGATTGTCGTTTACTTCGTAGGTCGAGGACTCCTCGTTCGTGCTTGGGGTACCAGTTTTAACGTGGCTAAGAGCCGTCAACTTTTGGTTGGCGCTCTGCTTATCTCAACAGCAGCAACCGTTGCTACCTTCGATACATACGACGATGGGTTTTGGGATGCGAAAGGACTCCTTACCATCAAAGATTACGGTGAACTGGAAGCGATGAGAACTCAACCCGTTGACGTTCATGTCCACGATACCAATGAATTTACTGATGACCGAGGCTGGTCTGAATCGGGAGTTGTTCCGACTACAGCATTCTTGAACTGGAACATTTACCAACCTGCAAGGTACATTATCACGGACTTTGCTGATGCAAACGGGCATCAGGACGCAGCTAATGGAATCAATGCTGCCGCAGGCTCACAAACCTTCAACGGAGGCGAAGGCTGGAGCACCAACGGTACCTTTGATGTTACTGAAGATACAAACTCGTTCCCCGATGGTCACCCAGAAGAGTTTGAGTCGCTCACTTCGGATTTCGCATGTGAGTTCCGTTCAAGCGAGCGGAAGATCAACGGTGTATCGACTCAAAGCATGGTGACTACCACACTTGTTGTGACCAACGCCGCAGGTTCTGAGGTTGTATCCTTCTCCAATTGCGAAGGCGCTACGACCGAGTTGACTGTCGGTACATACTCCTACACCTACGACGTTACCGTCAACGGAGCCCTTGCCCTGAATGACAGCATCACGACCGAAACCAGTTTCTCGATGAAATCTTTCCAACCGCTCCTCGTCTGGGATGAAAATGCTCCTGCAACACTTGCAGGCCACACCGTGAACCTTTCCAGTGCCGAAGAAATGGCACTTGGTGGCTCAGCCTTCTCATCGATTGAAAACCCAACCTACCATACCAACCCTAAATCATTGGATGCAAAGTTGACGTATGCTATGTTCATTCCTTGCGTTACCTTTGGAGCCATTGTCTTTGTCTTGTTGCGATACATGGCCCGTGGCTATGAGTTTGAGATGAACAAATGCTACGGCTGTGACCTTTGTGACGATGCTTGCCCGGTTCGATTGTTTAACGGTGGAGATAAATTGAACATCATTTACAACACTTGGAACAACGAAGACGACGGTGTACCGATGTATTCCTGTCTCACGTGCTCAGCATGTACTAATGCATGTCCACAACTTGTTGACTACGACTCATACGTTGATATTCGCCGAAGTCTCATCGTCGGTGGTCCACAAGCCGAGATACCTCACACCGTCCTACAGGCAGTTCTTTCTGCGGAAGCCGACGAAGCGGCTGATGTGGAATTCATCGCAACCGAAGATTACCCCATCACATCGAACATTGGTTACTATCCTGGTTGTGTTGACTACCTTGACCAAGAAATGGTATTCTCACACGTTAACGAAGGTACCATGAATTTGGGCGACTCCACCACTGCGGCTTTCACGCTCTTTGAAGAGATGGGAACCGATGTATCTTACTTGGGCCGTGACTTCTTGAAATGCTGTGGTCACGACCAAAAGTGGCAAGGCCTCGATGAAGTCTTTGAGAAGCTCAAGGCTTACAACCAACGCAAGATCCACGAATCTGGTATTGACACGCTTGTTTCTTCTTGTGCAGAATGTTTCAGAACGTTTGCCCGAGACTATGAGTTGGAAGACGTCAAAGTCATGCATACCACGGAATTCCTCATTGAACAAGGCTTTGACATGAACCTGAAGTCCGAAGAAACCACGGTGACATACCACGATCCATGCCGTCTTGGCCGCCAAATGGGAATTTACGACGAGCCTCGTGACCTCATCAATGCGGTCGAAGGTGTTGAGATTGTCGAGATGGAACACCATGGAGAAGACGCCATGTGTTGCGGTGTTTCCAGTATGATGTCTTGCAATGAAGACGCTCGTTCCTTGAGAGTTTCCCGAATGGAAGAAGTTCGTGCAACGGGAGCTGAAACCATGCTCACATCATGCCCCAAGTGTGTCTCTCACTTTGAGTGCCTCAAGTTTGAAGGCGATGAAGCATACGAAGACATTGAAATTTTGGATGTCGTTTCATTCCTTGCTCGTCAAGTTAACGAAAAGAAGGCGCAAGCAGTTGAGTCCAACGTTGGCGAAACTGTTGAAGCTTGAAGTCAAAGTGAATCGTTGAACTTCGTTGCATCCTCTGGATGCGGTAACGACGGTACGAATGGATTCGTTTTTAGTCGTCCGATTCGTTTTCTTCATCCTCGTTCATACCTACGATTTCGTAGTTTGACGGGAAGAGAGCAACGATGATTCCGGCCAATAGAGAAATAAATCCCCAGGTGAAATTCTGATAGTAGATCAGCAACTCAAGTGAAAGTGCAACCAAGAAGAGTCCTCCAATGTTTGATGTCCAAACGAGCGTCTTGAACGTTGATAGGCTTACTCCAGTGGTGCCTGGGTTACGGTAAGGTCCGAACTCCCCGCCAAATCGTTGAGCTGATGGGTCTTTTCCTTTCTTTGACATACTATCATCCTACCTCATCGGTCAATCATGGTGATTGCGTCCGTTGGACACGCAAGAACGCACAGCCTGCAACCCGTGCAGGGGTCTCGAATAATTTTGGCCTTGCGATTGCTTTCCACTGAAAGTAGCGGGCTTTTGACATCAACAAAATAGAGTTCAATCGCATCATCATCACATACGATGGTGCATTGGTCACAACCGATGCATTTCCGTTCTTCAACGAAGGCGACGGTTGTTTCGCCTCCTTTTGTATTGGCGCGTTGCTCACCTCGTTGGCGATTGAGAGCCGTGCGGATTCGCATGGCTTCTTCTTCTCGCCGGCGACGCAACTCATCAGGGCTGGTCATGTTGTCACCACCGTTGGAGGTTCCCCTTCAAACTTGGCAACGGTCAAGTTGACCAACACGTCTCCAAAGCAATAGAATGCCCCTACAAGAAGAGGTGGATTCCAAGCGGTTAATCCAGTCCATGGGACCTCATTGGCCCACGTCCAATTTTGAAGATAGGTTCCAAGCAACTCCATTGCAAGAGCAGCCCATGCCATCGCAGCGTAGAGGCGAGGTTGAGGCCCCCACTGCGTGAATCCAAGGACAAGAAGAAGAAGGAATATTCCAGATGTATCTCCTCCCGTCCATATGCCATACAGCACCATGGGTACGAAGGGTAGCAAAAGGGGCATAGCCCAAGAAATCTTCAATCGAAGAGCAGCTCGTCTACCGAAATCAAAGAGAAAATAGTGCCCTGCTGGAACAAAGAGCGGCATGAGGTCCCGCTGATATTCATAAACAAGCCAAACTTCTGAGAAAAACAACTCCATTGGTGTCGCAATAGCAACCACCGTAAGCATCTCGATACGCTCTTTTTGGTCGGTTGACGCATAGATTCGTGCGAAGAGTGCCCAACACCAAATGTTGACCGGCCATTCCGCCAGAGAATCAGGGAGTAGACCTCCAAGGGCCGTTGCTGAAATCCATAGGCCAATCGCAATGGTCCCAACGTACCAAAGCGAGCGGTTCATGGTACAGGGGATGAGGTTCTCCATTTCAGTTTGACCGCTCAATATGGTGCTCAATCTTCACGCCGTTTTTGACCATTAAAGAAAGGGCTCGGTCCAGAAATGGCGAGGGGAGTTCTTCGGGGGAGTAAACCCCAGATGAGAGAATATCAGCGTTTTCACATAGGGTGAGGGCGGTTGCGAGAGTGACAAGCCCGGTTGTTCGGGCCATGGATGAGTCGCCTTTGGAACCGCTGTCCTCAACACGCCAAATAAATCTCTGAGCATCATTTTCTGCCTTGACTTCCATCCATGTGAATTCACTGCGATCTTTGTCAAGAGTCCATGATTCCAAGAGTGAATCGAGGTTCAATTCTCCAGCGTCTCGCTCGTCAATGTAGCGTTGAATATGGCCTGGCCAACGAACGGTGTATTCTGACATTTCATCCGCTTTCATTGTGAAGAGCAGGGACCTTAGCCCGTCGGAAAGAAAGGCCTCCATAGACCCCTTCCCCGCGACTTCAATGAGGTGTCGCTCATCAAGAGCTGGCAGTGTCGTTACAGTGGCTTCTCTCACCACACGGGCAGGCCGTGTGTACTCTGCAATGACATCTGCCGGCGAAAACGGTGCCATGTAAGACCAATCGTCATCAGGTTGAGAAGGATTTCCACCGACACGGATTTCAGCATTTCTAAATGTTCCAAGTTTGGTTTGTGCTTCAGCGAGCAACATGTTGGAGAGGCCAGGGGCAATTCCGACATCCCAAACAACGGTGGAATTTGATTCAACGGCGAGTTCGTGAAGACGGTCTGGAGTTTTTTCCGCAAAGGAAAGGTCCACAAGGGTTCTGCCGAGGCGAACAAGGTCCTCAGTACACCCTCCTCCAATATCGCCAGGCAACATGTTGACCACCAACCCATCGGGAAGCATGTCAAGCCTTTGGGTAATGTCTCCAACGTGCATGGTAATTCCCTGCGTAGAATTCGGTTTGAGGTCGTACACGTGAACGTCGTGGCCTGATTCTACCAGATGCCGTACAACAAAAGCCCCGACTAAGCCGCTTCCAAGGCAATGGATTGTCGTCATCATGGTTCACCGCTCAATGTTCGACTCAGCACCCATGGCCAGCATGCTCAATTCTGCGAGAAGCGCATGCCAGCCGTGAGCGTGTTCTCCGTACATGTGGCCGGAGTTCGAGTAATCCTCAAACCGTGCGCTTGGTGAATTAAGGTTATCCATGTCCGATTTTTTAGGATTGATTCTGTAAAACCACGCAGCGGCCTCACCGTCAACAAGGTACACAACTGGTTCAACAGGTTCGCCTTCTTCGGTAAGCATGGAGGTGGGAATTCCTTCTTGGATGAGGTAATTATCCACTGCAGCGCCTCCCTTTGCATAACGAAGTTTGTTGATTTTGCGATTGGAGAGGTTTAGTATTGCGTCTCCCGATGTCAATACCATGATTCCTAATCCGTAGGTCCCACGGTCGTTCTTCATAACCACAGCAGGTTGCCTTTCAATTCCCAAAGCATCGTATCGCGATTGGATGTTTGCAAGAAATGAATCAATCTCACCAGCAAGTTTCGTACGGCACCCGATTTCAGTAAGGCATTTGTCTTCCGAGACAAACCATTCGGGCATCAAATGCCATGGGTCAATCTGAAGAAGTTCTGCAATTTCGTCAACGTATATTTGCAAGCATGAATAATGTTCAGATTTTCTTCGTTGATGCCACCCCATAGCAGCAGGCGGGGATACGTTGGGTGCAGTAAGTCCCGGCAATTTTCCATTGGTGAGGTCGTTATTGAGGAGGATAAGGTCGGGTTTCAGTCCTCCTACCAATAGATCACCGTCTCCGTTCAGAGCCACTTGGTCAAGCGTTAACGGCCCCGAAATTCCTTTCAATGAGCCTAATTCTTCAAGTTCTGGCGACCCAATGGTGCACTTGAATCCCGCCGTCTTGATCAATCGTTGAATCGTCGCTATGTTTTCGATATAACCTTGGTTTCGTGTGTGGCTTTCAGGATATATGTGCACCCATGTGCAGTTTGGTTGAGTACGCGTGATGTGAGTTTTGAACAGGTTCGAGAGAGCATCAAGTTCTTCCTTTGCGACATTGTTGAATCCTGCAGGGAAATGGTTGGCATCAACAACACCAACCTTCCACCCAGCATCTCTAATGTCAACACTTCCATAAATCGGAATGGGTACTTCTTTTCGCTTCGCACTCATCCAATTCGTAATCAATTCCCGCTTGGATTCAAGCAGGGCGGTTATGTCGTGTACATACGTCATGGTAAAACCTCGCTGAGTAGGGTGCTGACATCTCCGACCCTCTTGACTCTTCCACCTTCAATAAGGTGCATGGACTCGAACAGTCCTAGTCCAAGGGCAAGTTCAGACTGTCCTTTGAAGACCGGTGAGAGGCGTTCGTACTTGGCAACCAGTTGTTCTGTTTCTGAAGAGAATTCGTTAAGGAACGTTTGCAGCATGGTCGGAGATGTTGCTCTACCTGCCGGCATTTTTGGACGCCTGACAATTTCTTTGGGGAGTCCAGTGAGATTTGCGGCTTCTCGAAGGGCTGCCTTTTCCTCCATGCTTGAGGGCAATCTCCACTCCATTGGCAACCTGTTGGCGGCATTGAGATGAGGCGCTCCTAGAAACGGTACTCGTACTTCAAGCGAATGAGCCATGGAATGGCGGTCAACAAGGCGCAATTGGAAATTACTAAGTTGGCCATGATCCAATTCAAACTGGAGGAACGTGTCAAGGTCCTTGGCCTGCTCCTCAGGTCGTTGGTGGGGTGAAAACCAGCCATCATCCTCGGTGAGTGGCCCTTCTTCTAGCGAAGTTTGCACGGTTGGGGGAAGGGACCGGAGCCGTTGACGCAAAAGATGAGCGTGCTGAGTGAGGTCTCGGTAGCGAGGATAGCCCGCATGCAATTCATCAGCACCTTGGCCACACAGTCCCACTTTGACTTTTTCAGCCATCGTCTCAAAGAGGGGTTGGAAAAACAGAACCGTTACGTCAATGTCTTCTCCGTGCCAAATTAAGTTCGGCAATGCGCGTTCAAACGCATCGGGTTCGAGGATGTGTTGATGATGGCGGAGGTCAAAATGCGAGGCGACCAGTTCCGCCGCTTTCCAATCTGGATTGTCTTCGCTTTCTGCTACCGTCCAACATTCGGGTACGGGTTGTTCCGCTCGTGAAGCCGCTTCTTGAGCAACGGCTGCAACAAGGCTCGAATCAAGTCCTCCGGACAAAACGATACCAACGGGCACATCCGCCATCAATCGCTGTTGGACGCTGGATACGAACGAATCAAGGAGCACTGGTGCCTGAGTTGCCGGATTCCATGAGGGCTCAGGGGACACGATTTGTTGTCGAATGGTAGCTCTACCTGACATGAACGCCTCCCCATCATCGTTCAGCTCCCATGTTTCAACCGTCCCAGGGTGTACCTGTGTGACTCCTTTGAGCAGCGTTGTAGCATCAAGTGGGTATTCCCAAACCATCCGTGCAGCAAGGGCAACCTCGTCCAGTTTGGGGACATGTCGTTCATCCGCTCGCAGCGCTTTTACTTCACTGGCGAACAAGAGTGTACCTTCTACCTGAGTCTTGACCAATGGTTTGATTCCGAGGGAATCTCGGGCGAGAATAAGTTGTTGATTCAACCCATCCCACAGCGCTATTGCAAACATTCCGTCGAGCTGTTCCAGCCACGAGGCATGGTCGCTTGCGGTTGGACGCTGTTGACCGCTTGCAAGAAACCGGTCATGCAAAGCAAGAATAACTTCACTGTCTCCCGATGTGGTGAACGGGTAATGTTTGAGATTCGAGCGGAGTTGACGATGGTTGTAGATCTCTCCATTCACGATGAGTGTGCGTTCTTTTGAACCATGAATCGGTTGTTGGCTACCGTGAACATCCACGATGGCCAAGCGTGTGTGAGCAAAAGCGACGCGTTCATCGGACCAAACATTTTGACCGTCAGGCCCTCGATGATATTGGAGTTGATTCATTCGTTGAGCAACGGCGATATCGGGGTTGCCCAGCATCCCGCCAATACCGCACATGAGTCTCGGTAACTGGCCTTCCTTTTCAAGGAATGTTCAATCCTTGGTTGAAAAAATCACCAAAGTGGGTAACGGAACATTGTTATTGCGAGAAAAATAATTGCAAGTCCAAAACCAACGTAGTACGCAATTTGGGGCGGGTCGTTATGTTGGGACTCATCTGACATGGGCTCTCCTCGGTTGAAACCAAGAATGCCCCCCATTTGAATATGTTGAGCGAATTCGATGCAGAGGGTTGTTTATAACTCACATCACTTGTGCAAACGGGTCCAATAAAAGAACCAAAGCAAGCGGTATGAGAAGCATGGTGGCATTGTCGTCAATGTACCGCAATCGTGGCCATTCAGCGATCATGCAGACAGGCGCAAGAAGCAATGCAATCCAAATCGGGGTGTCAAATTGCAGTGAGCATGCAAGCCAAATTGCAAGGATGACTCCAGTTGATACAACCATGACTTGGCGTGTTCCAATTCCTTTTCTGCGTAATTCTCCCATGAGCGGGTCTCCAAAGGCCAGTGAGATAATCAGTGGGTATGCATAGGCTTCATGGGGTACCAGCAGCAAAACCATTCCAATCCCAAAAGCCCCCCATGCCAAAGCAGATACCTGTTTCGCTTCGTAATCGCGCTGTCCAAAAATGGTGATTCCATACCGCAAGCGAATGCTTTCCGCTATAAGTGCAAACAGGACGACGGACGCAACGACTTGGTCCAATTCCATGCTGACCTTAGAGGCCACGTCATCTCCAAGTCTAAAGTAGAGAAGTGGAATTGCAGCCATGCTCAAATGAATGACTCTACGGAGGATGTGACCATTCATTCCACCAACGGAGGTTTCAACCGGGTTTGTTAATTCAACTTGACCGCTCATCAGTGTCCCCTAACAAGACAGTCAATGCGTTCTCAATATCAATTGTACCCTCTGTGAGAAGGTCAAGACATTCATTGTATGATGGATGAGTCACAAGCCGTCGTTCATGACTCGCAAGCAATCGCTCTCTCATTCGTGCACGGGTTGCTCGGTCGGATGCCTTGAGGTGAAGCAACAGGTCGGATGCCGGCTCAATTCCGATGCCATGTAGGCCCGATGTCAGCAAAACAGGGGGCGCTTCGCTTTGTCCAAGGTTGAAGGATTCTTGAAGTTCCGAAGCATGCTTTTGCGCCCCGTCAAGGTCTGCTTTGTTGACGAGTACAGCGTCCGCCAATTCGAGTAACCCAGCTTTTTCGGCTTGAATCCCATCTCCTCTAGCAGGCCCTTCTACGACGATGATGCGGTCGGCTACTGCCGCACATCGCAATTCTGATTGGCCGGAGCCCACCGTTTCAATGAGGACTCGATTCCACCCGCATGCGTGAAGGAACGAAGCCATGTCCTCAACGATCAATGGTACGCTTCCAGAAGCTGCCCGTGTTGCGATTGAGCGGACATACACGTGATCTTTGATTTCCGGGTCGTCCACAGAAGTCATTCGTACTCGGTCGCCAAGAAGGGCGCCGCCGGTGCGAGGGGAACTTGGGTCGACTGCGAGCAGAGCGAGTTTGTGACCCTGCTTAGCCCAACGCGTCATCAGTGCATCTACTAAGACTGATTTTCCAACACCTGGTGCGCCGGTAATGGCCATGGTGCGCCATGTTGGTTCAGCGGTATCCCTCTGCGAAAACGGGTCAGTCCCCTCATGAGTAAACGTTCCGTTTTCTATGGCGGACAACACTCGTGCAAGGGCTCGACGTTCGCCGTTGAGCGCACGAGCAACTTCGTCTTGCATGTGAGGTCACCTCATGCCTTGGATTCCCAATGCCAGTCGGTTCCTTGGCCAACTCCAGCATCGCTCATAGCGTTCGCATGTTGGATGAACTCAAGAATTTCAGAGGTTGGCGTTCCTGGTCCGAAGATTGCTTTGATGCCCGCACTGAACAGTTCAGGTCGGTCTTCATGGGGAATGATTCCTCCGCCGAACACGATCACGTCTTCCAGTCCCTCGTTCACCAACAATTCACACACTTTTGGAAAGAGGTGGCTATGGGCGCCGGAAAGGGATGAAAGCCCCAAGAATCGGGCATCTTCATCTCGAACGGTCTCAACGATTTGTTGCGCAGTCCGGCGAAGGCCAGTATAGATTACTTCATGGCCAGCGTCACGAAGCGTACGGGCAACGACCTTGGCTCCACGGTCGTGACCGTCAAGTCCGGGTTTGGCGACAACAATACGTAGCGGTTGGGCCATGAACTGAGGAACAGGCGCCTCCCTATCAACACACCCCTTGGGGCAAACTTGAATCCGGCCTCAACAGCCGTTTTCACGGATTTACAAGAGCAACGCATAAGGGCGGCGTTTTCATCCATCCGAAGGGGGAAGTCCATGTCAAGTACAGAAGACCGTCTAAAAGACCTCAGAAATCGCAAGTCTCGAAGTGAGGCTGGAGGAGGTCAAGCACGTGTCGAAGCCCAACATAACCGGGGTAAAATGACTGCTCGAGAGCGCCTTACAATGCTTCTGGATGACGGGAGTTTTCAAGAAATTGATGCTTTGGTTGAACACCGATGTCGTGATTTCAACATGGACAAGAACGTGATCCCCGGAGACGGGGTCGTTACCGGCCACGGTACAATCAACGGAAGGCAAGTGTTTGCTTTTGCTCAAGACTTCACTGTTTACGGGGGTTCACTCGGTGAAATGCACGGGCTTAAAATTTGCAAAGTCCTTGACATGGCGCTCAAAACCGGTCGCCCCGTCATTGGAATGAACGATTCGGGCGGAGCTCGAATTCAAGAAGGGGTGGCTTCGCTTGGTTCCTATGCAGAAATTTTCTTCAGAAATGTAAGAGCCTCTGGCGTCGTCCCTCAAATCTCAGTGATTATGGGTCCGTGTGCTGGAGGCGCAGTTTATTCTCCAGCCATCACGGACTTTGTCATCATGGTCGACCAAACAGCGCATATGTTCATCACTGGACCAGAGGTTATCAAAACCGTAACCAATGAAGTCGTATCGTTTGAAGACCTCGGAGGAGCGTCAACCCACGGGTCAAAATCAGGCGTGTCCCACTTTACTGCCTCTGACGATGAAGACGCCATTTCGATGGCTCGTGACTTGTGCGACCTGCTCCCCCAGAACAATCTTGAACGACCACCGGTCAAGAAAACCAACGATTCAAGAGACCGGTTGTGCGATGCACTTGACAGCATCATTCCTGAAGATTCATCAAAGCCCTACAATGTAGTGGATGTAATCACTGAAGTCCTCGACGACGGTGGTTTTATGGAAGTTCAATCCGAATGGGCGCGAAACATCGTTATTGGATTTGGACACTTGGACGGGAATACCGTTGGTGTGGTGGCCAATCAACCACAAGTTCTCGCAGGTTGCCTCGACATTGATGCCAGCGATAAGGCAGCTCGCTTCGTTCGGTTTTGTGATGCATTCAATATTCCAATTCTCACCTTTGAGGATGTACCTGGGTTCCTGCCGGGGACCAATCAGGAATGGGGTGGAATCATCCGACATGGTGCAAAACTTCTCTATGCGTTCGCTGAGGCTACCGTTCCAAAGTTAACGGTCATTCTTCGTAAGGCGTACGGCGGAGCGTACGATGTGATGTCCAGTAAGCACATCCGAGGCGACTACAACGTGGCTTGGCCCAGCGCTGAGTTGGCCGTGATGGGTGCTGATGGGGCAGTTGAAATCATTCATCGTCGCCGAATCGCTCATTCCCGCAACCCGGAACAGGAGCGAGAACGGTTGACTGAGGATTTCAAAGAAACATTTGCGAATCCATACAAGGCAGCAGCCCTGGGTTATCTTGATGATGTTATCGAACCGAACCAAACACGCCAACGCTTGTGCAGGGCGCTTGCCATGCTCAAGGACAAGGAAGAACTTCGTCCCGCCCGAAAACATGGAAATATTCCCTTGTGAGTTGAAATTATGGCTGGAAAAGACGATGAATTACGAATGGCAGCCATTGCTGCTGTGCTTGCCGCTACAAGGCAACAAGGCGAAGACCCAGCCGAAATAGCCCGTCGCCCGGGGATGCCTTGGTCCCAAGATCATCGACGAATGGTTACTGGCCGCTCGTCTCTCATGCACGCTCGAAGCCAACGCTCACCATGGAGGTAACCTCATGTCAGAAACACGAAAGGTCATTGTCAACGGCACGGAATATGAAGTAGAACTCGAGGGTGAAGGCACATCTTGGAAGGCAACTGTTGAAGGAAAAACTTACGAGATTGAAATGCCCGATGCCCCTCCTGCACCAAAGCAACGTCGGTCAGGTGGAGGCAAGAAGAAGAAATCGGGAACGGTTTCAGCCAATATTCCCGGAAAAGTTGTTACCGTTGAGGTCTCAGTGGGTGATGAAGTTGCAGAAGGTCAAGTCATTCTCATTCTTGAGGCCATGAAAATGCAAAATGAAATCCAAGCACCTGTGACGGGAACCGTCATTTCAGTTCATTGCGATGAAGGAGAGGCAATTGAAGCAAATGTACCCCTCGTCGTAATCGAGCCTATTCCCGAACCCGAAGCGGAAGAATGATTCTTTTTCGCTGGTTAGAGGCAAGAGTTAATCAAGCATAGAAGGGCTGAGTGATATATGCCCAAAGAACCCGTCTGTGATTTACCCGGATGCGGAGAAGAGGGGACCGTGGTTTCTCGGCTTTCCCCAGAGGGGTATCTCGTAGCAACCGGAAAGAAGGCCTACTCGTTTCGAGAGGCTTACCGCCGCTTCCATTATTGCTCCAACCACCATGATGAACTCATGGGGGGGGTATGGTCTCGAGTCCGCAAGCCCGATGACAAGAAAGATGGGCACGTTGCCCCTACAGCAATCTAATGATTGCGCAGTGGTGAGGCTGATATACCCTCAATGCCTAGGTTTACCATGGCGCAACATCCTAATCTTGAGAACAAACGCCCCGCTAGTTCCATCTCAGTTGTCTTCTTGCTGGTTTTATCCTCCCTCGTGGCATTAAGCGCTCCAAGTGTTTCTGCGGTTGGACCAAACCAGAACGACCTCAATTCTGGTGGTGATTTACCGGATAATACGACGGTGAACATCACGAATTACATCTTCTCAGGCTCCTACAACGGAAACGGTGAACTTGACTACGGGGACGATTCAGATTACCTGAAAGTTGCATTGTCCGCAACTCAAGGACTCTCAGCCTCACTTTCATTCCCGTCGACGACGACCTTTTCAAATGGAACAACCGTCACCAATGATTTTGACCTTCTGTTTTTCGATTCCTCGCTGAATTATTTGGATGATTCGTACGCTTACAATCCTGAGACGCTCACAACAAATACCACTGGGTCCACCGGAGGAATGGTCTACATCCAAATTTACCGATATGCCGGTGCAGGTACTTGGAATCTTACCTTGAACAAATTCACCGTCAGTAGCGGCACAGGAGGTAATGGTACCGGTGGTAGCGGAAGTTCCATCACAAATTGTTCAGGAAATGGGACAACCGCCCCAGACATCCTTGAACCCAATGACTCCATGACAGCAGCGACGTCTGCTTCACTGCTTCCGTTGTTTTGCTCAGGCCTTTCCATTCATTCATCCAGTGACGAAGACTTCTTTGAAATCGATATGATCTCAGGAGTCACCTATTACGTGAACTTGACCTTCACTCATGCTAACGGTGACATTGATGGGCAGTGGATGGACTCCAGCGGCAGTTCCCTTAGTCTAGCTGGATTTGGTTCGCTTGGTTCTGGATCCGATAACGAAGCGGCTTCATTTACAGCAACGACAAATTTCACATCCTATCTGAGGGTTTTCTTGTACCAATTTACCACCGCAACATCGAACATTTATGACATTGAACTTTCAACCGATAACCCAGGTGGTGGCCAAAGTGTGGAAAGTGTTGATGTGAGCATCAATAACCGAACCTCAGCCACTCTTTCGTTCTCTGGGCTCACCATCGGAACGAATTATTCGTACAATTCCTCTTACGGACAGTTGTACCTCGATGAGACCGAGGCCTGGACTTCCTCATCCAGCGGTACCTTCAATGCTACAAATACCACATACATGGTGAACATCACCACGCAGGCAACCTTTGATGAATCCCTTATGATGGTATCATCAACACTCAGTGATGCTTCAGGAATGGCCTTGAATAGCGACGAAGATGAAGTTTATCTTGAAATGGTTGTGGCGTCTCCGACGTCATCGACAACGGGTGATATTTCGCTGACCAATCTTTCCATCGGCACGGATTATTCCATGCGTTGGATCGTTCTGGATTATTTAGAATGGGAGAACAATTTCTCTGTTTCCAATGATACAAATGCCGCCATTAACGCCTCCATGATCGACTCGGACGATTGGACCTTCACGCCCACCGTCACCTCAATCAATCATCAAATCGCTTGGGCAGGACCAACCACAATGAACGACCACTTGTTCTACGTCGAACTCTCCCTCAACAACTCGGTTATCGATATTGATACCAATGACAACGTCACCGGGGCTCACTTTAGTGATTTCGTTCCGCAACTTCCTGCTTTGGTCATCAATTCGTACTCTGCAAGTTCAACTGCTGCAACGAACAACGTTCGTGCTGAAGGATTGGATTTGGTGACGGGTGACAGTTACAAGTATCAATACCGAGTTGAGGATTCTTCTGGTGCTAACCTCGCAGTTTCGACCATGACTGCAGTGACTGCAACCGCACAAAACATGTCCCTTCCATACTTCAACTACACAACCCCTTCCTCTTCAGGAACCTACTGCGTCTTTGCAGACCTCTATTCGTCAGTGAATGTACAACTGATTGGTGACTCCGATTGTTTCATGCTCACCTTGGATGACGACAATGACGGTGTTGCGAACGAGGTTGACCAATGCCCAAACACATCGGTTGGCGCAACAGTCGACTTCTACGGATGTGCACTGGACCAGAAAGACAGCGACGGTGACGGATACAACGACGACATTGACGCCTTCCCCTACGATTCGAGCCAATATTCAGATATGGATGGAGATGGCTATGGAGATAACGCTAGCGGCAATTCTTCAGATGCCTTCCCGACCGACTCGACTCAATGGTCGGATGTTGACGGTGATGGTTATGGTGACAATGCAAATGGGACCTACCCTGATGCCTTCCCGACCGATTCGACTCAATGGTCAGATTCCGACGGAGATGGCTATGGGGACAACGCCAGCGGCAACTATCCCGATGCCTGGCCAGCGGATTCCACTCAATGGGAAGACTCTGACGGAGACGGCTACGGTGATAACCCGTCTGGGACAAATGGAGATGCTTTCCCGACCGACTCCTCTCAATGGTCCGATTCAGACGGCGATGGATACGGTGACAATCCTGCAGGGACATCACCTGACGAATTCCCTTCGGATAACACTCAGTGGGAAGATGCCGATGGAGACGGTTACGGAGACAATCCAACCGGTACAAATGGCGACCAATTCCCGACCGACTCAACGCAATGGTTTGATGAAGACGGAGATGGCTTTGGTGATAACCAAGCAGGCACAGATCCTGATGCATTCCCCAGCGATTCCTCGCAATGGTCGGATTTAGACGGCGATGGATACGGTGACAATGCTGCTGGATTGAATGGAGACGCTTTCCCGAACGACCCAACTCAGCATGCCGACCAAGACAACGACGGCTACGGTGACAACGCAAGTGGGGTGAACGGTGACCAATGCCTCGGAACACCACCTGGACAATCTGTGGATTCAACTGGATGTGCGGCTTCTCAATTGGATGCAGATTTGGACGGAATAGACGACGCTACTGATGCTTGCCCCGACACGCCTGCTGGAGAGCAGGTCGACGATGTTGGCTGTTCCTCAAGTCAAGAAGACGATGATAATGACATGGTCATGAATGCGTTTGATGCATGTCCAAACACTCCACTTGGCCTTCAAATTGACGCAGCAGGATGTGCACTCAGTCAACTTGACACCGATAAGGATGACATCACTGATGACCGCGATGACTGTCCTACTACGACCGCAGGTTTGCCGGTTAACGGTGTAGGTTGTGCAGCAAACGAGCGTGATACAGACGGTGATAACGTCGTTGACGCCAGTGATATCTGCGATGCAACCCCAACCAACGAAATCGCAGATTTACAAGGCTGTGCTCCTTCTCAGAAGGATACCGATGGCGATGATGTAAGTGATGATGTAGACACTTGCCCTGGAACAGGGAACGGATTGACCGTTGATCTTCTCGGCTGCGCTACCAATCAGCTGGATGCTGACAATGACGGAATCTCTGATGCAAATGATTTCTGCCCCGTCACTCCTACCGGTGAGCAACCTGACAATCAAGGCTGTTCATCGTCTCAAAGGGACGAGGACATGGATGACATCATGAACAATATGGACCTCTGTCCGGACACCCCCACAACTCAGCCTGTGGACCTTGATGGATGTGCAGAACAGCAAAAAGACGATGATAAAGACGGCATTAAGAATCATCTGGACAACTGCCCGAACACACCGGTCGGAGAACTGATCGATACGAGCGGTTGTGCATTGTTGCAGTTGGACTCGGACGGAGATGGTGTGAGCGATGCAGAAGACGATTTCAAATTTGATTCAAATCTGTCAGTGGATACCGATGGGGATGGAGTTGCGGACAGCATGGATGCATACCCTGAAGATGGCACTCGCTCCGTCGCAGAGGCGGTTGAATCTGGAAACGGTATGCTCTACGGCATCATCACATTGCTGATTCTTGCTCTCGTTGGTGGTGGTGGATTTATCTTTATGCGCAAGCCGGATGATGCTTCAACCATGTTTGATTCCGCTTCTTCACCTGATGCAGCATCGGAACAATTTGCGGCAAATGAAGAAAAATCACTTCCATCCATTGAGTCCGTCTCTGAGCAATGGGAAGAGAACGGAGTGCACTGGTCCAAGGATGCTGAGGGCAATTTGTCGTACTTTGACGCAGCTTCACATGAATGGATTCCATACCAATCGTGAGTGCTTTTCATGAAGGTTCCCAGCAAAGGTGTGGTGAACGCTGCTGGTTTAGATGAATTGTATCTTGGTTTTGTTTGGGGTACCACGCGAAAAATTCTATCCGGTATCGTCTTCTGTTGTTTGTTTGGACTGTATACCTTTTCGCATCCATTTGAAACCTTTCAGACAAATGAAGGATGAAGTGTTCTATGACGTTGAGTAGTTCGTATCACGTCAGAACTTCGAGCAAACGATCTTGCTCAGCGGCCATTCGCAATTCCATTGCAATACGTCGTCCACTTGACATGGGCTTCCTCCATGTTGCATTTCCATAGGGGTGGCCTACGCTAACGTGGACGTTGGTGCCTCCACCCAGACGAGGTGCAACATCGTAGATGTAGTAGTTCATGTCCTTGTCAATGCAGGTTTGGAGGCAAAATGGACCCACAATTCCCGGGTCGTAATGTTCTTTGCTTGCTTCAATGAATTTCTCTCCCAACTCAAAGGCTTTCTCAAGGAGTGATTCTCGGATGGTCGCAGTGTTGTGTCCAACAACGGTCATCTCAGGGATTTGTTGATGGAGCGGCATGGTCATTTGCTGTGGTGCAGGGAGTCTGACATGTCCGTCAAGAGACGATTCAAATCGCCAGTCAACGCCCAGAAGTTCCAAACGTTCCCCTTTTTCAGCGAGGGGGCTGTAAAAGAAGTTCAAATTGAAGACTGGGCCGATGACATACCGTTCAATTCGGGCACCATCGAGTGATTCTTGGTCGATGACACCTTCTGCGAGAAGTGCGGCAGACTTCTCTTGGTATTCTTTATACGATGCGCAAGTGAAGAATCCACGCTCAAGTTTCTTTTGTGCGTGGTGGAGTTTGACGATCACCAAACAATCAATGTCCTCGGGTGAAGGTATGGCTTCAGGATACGGGAGTCCTGCTTTCTCCAAAATCCAATAATAGTCTTGTTCTTCCGTTCGCTCTTCCATGCGGAGCATGTTTCTTGACCCAAACATCGGGACGCGGAAATTGTCTTCAATATCTGATATTTTGGAATACGAAGTAAACGACCGATTTGGGATGTAAATGACGTTTCTTTTCCTCATTTCAGCTTGCATGCTCGGCTTCATCACGTCGTTAAATTGGTCGAGAACAATGGCCTTGTCAACCATCCCTCTGACGACTCGGCCCGATGAACTCCGGTGGGTTTTGAAGTAATTTGCATAGGTTTTGTGGCGTCCTTCCTTGCAATAAGCCACGGTTGGAAAGCCCTCTTCAATAGCACCGTCACAGATGTCCAAGGCAGAATGCGATGCAGTCATGCCGATCCGCAATTTAAGGCGGTCATACTCTTCTACGATTTCAGCAATTTCGTCGTTCTGAATCATCAGGCTCACCTTGCTAAACTGATTGCTGTTAACGGGGGTCTTTGAGGTGTTCCCCATTTCATTCTTCAATCAAAACGCTGAAGTTGCATCAATTCTTCTGTTGAAAGTGTTTCACCAGAGAGCAACTTTGCCATCAGATCTTGAGTTTCATTGCTTGCGGTTGGGCGTTGGCCTTGTCCGGCACTTGCTCCTCGCATGGCTCGCAAGATGTCTTGAATTGAGTGGAGGCATCGCAGAGATACAATGTACAAACTGTGTTCCTTGTCGGCTTCCTTCTTCGAAGTTCGCAACCGTCGGTGAGCGGCTTCGGCCTTCTCACGTTGTCGGTCAACTTCTGAGTTCCATTCAATCATCAAATCGTGAGCACTCTGAGCAGCTTCAGCCGCTTCCTTCACGGCGTTGTGAGCATTATCCTGCTTGGCCATGGCTTCTCGCAGTGCTTCGTTTCCTTCAGTTTCCCCGCTTGCGGTTTGAGAATCCTTTAGTTTCCGACGCTTTGCACTGAGTTCCTTCATTTTCTTGAAGTACTTGGTTTCGTTTTTACCCTGGTGCTTACCTTGTTCAAATTCACGCTCAAGTCGTTCCATGGTCCGAGTCAAAGACTGTACGGTGTCAGGGCGGATTGGTCGTCCACGCTTGTCCAGTTGCGGAGGTGCTTCAGGTTGAGTGCCTCTGATGGTATCTTTTGCATCTCGAACCATTTGATTTGCATCTTCTCGTTCCTTCTTTTTGTCACGAACTCGTTCGTTCATGTTGTCTCTGAGTTCACGTTGTTCACGAACCTGAACAATCAGTTCACGGACTTCGTTGTTGAGTTCGTTTCGGATTGAGGTAAATTCCTTGGTTTTCTCGTTCCAATCATCTCGAATTTCGCGGTGATGCGTGGCCTTTTCGTCAACCATTTTTCGTCGCTCGTTCAGAAGATCTTTGAGTTCTGCCATTGTTCATCTCACCTGGTCGCAGAAGATTCCCATCTTCCCGCATCCATGGGGACTTTGCTCCCCCATTTAACCCTTCATGGACCGATTGACGCAGATGTGTTGCTGGCTAGGCCAGGTTATGCAGCGATTCATGGCATGTTTCGGCAGTTTGGCGAACCTCTCCAAGATTGGTTGAGGGTCCGCAGTGCACGGCGAGGTGAAGGCGTTTACCACGGTGGAGGATGACTGAACCATGCTCCATAATGAAGGTAAGGCGGTCTGATTTCGAAGAGGCGTCCAGTGCAGAGATCCAACGCGACATTTGTCCGTCTTCATTGGTTGCGTCATCCTCGGAACGGTAGATGACGAAACCATCGTTCTCAAACAGAGTGACGCTTTTTACTCCGGCAGTTTCCACAAGCGGCTTCATTGTTCGCTGGAGCATGGTTCATCCATCAACTGCGACAGCGAATAAGACTTTCACTCATTCAACGTAGTGAAGAAGAGGCCCTCGCATCATGTATCCCAGACCGGATTGATAGTATCCTTCAAGGTTTTTTTGAACCGTCAGACCGCGCCGTTGATAAAATCGTTGAGCCCTCGTATTGGTGGCTTTGACTTCAAGTTGAACGCGCTTGTATCCTGCCTTGAGGGCAGCATCCACGAATCGATTCCAAGCCTCGCTTCCAAGTCCGCTGCCTTGCCTCTCGGAATGTATCACAAATGCAGCAACTCGGACGATGTCATCCATGAAGGGAGTGGCCCACAACAATCCGATAATTGGACTCTCATCGCTTTGAGTTTCTTCTTTAAGGATCAAATTCCCTTCCCAGTTTGGTATGGGTAAATGACGGACTGATGCATCAGAATATTGTTCACCGGTCTCTTTGAGGAACAGAGAAAGGACTTGGCGACATGCATCCGGACTCATGTGTTTCGGTTCAATGCCTTGAGTCCAAACAGGCGATGACACGAGTCTCATTCCCTCTTTGTTTCCTTTTTGCCCTGACCCCGTTGACCTCGGCGAACTTGATAATTTGAGGATTTGTTCTTGTTCCGCTTCCCTTTTCGTTGTGACCGAGGGTCGTCCTTGCCGGCATTCATGTTGAGGACTCCCCCATGCTGCAGCAACGTACTCAAATCATCCATTGAAAGCGCTTCACCTGCATTCATTTTCTTCTTGACTTCACTCGGTTTTGGCCCTCGGGGTTGATGCTTTGGACTGCGGTCGTTTCGTCGTGGTTTCTTACTTCCCTCTTTGATCCGCATCCATGACTCAAGTCGACCTTTTTCGCGTCGAAGCGACTTTGATGCTTTCCGGTTGGAGCGGATGTTCCGTTTGATTTTTTTCTCGGCTTTGTTGAGATGCTTGATGTTGCCGTGAAGGGGTTTTTTGATGTAATGAATTTCCCGGTTAAGTCGGTCAACTTCCTTTGCAATGGGGTGAATTTCTTGAAGTTCAAAGAAGAGTGATACAAGTTCTTGCTCCCGCTCAAGCTGTGGAATGTTCATGATGTCCAATTGCTCTGTGATTCGGCCAAAGGTTTGTCGAAGGGTTTCGGAGACTTTAGGTGATGAGATCACAATATTGTTCACCAGTTCATCTCTTTTCTTGATCAATTCGTCCAATTGGGATTTGGACTCACTGATCTCGGTAGACACCGTTTCTTCGTCTTCAATGGATCCTTCGGGGGGGGTGGTTCGTTTTCCGAGTGCAAATTGTATGGCTTGGCCTATGGAGCGCCGTTGTGAACTCAACTTCTTTCCATCTTCCTCAGACCGATTGAGTTGGTCCACGGTTTCCTGGTGGAGTGCATTGACCTTGTCCATTGACAGGTCTCGTAAATCTGCAAAGAGGTCGAAAGGTTGAATTTCAGCACTCTTTTCTTTCTTACTCAGTTCAGTCCAGGTTGCCCCATTGAGCATGCCGACCCAAGCCTTGAGAACTTCTTCCCGAATGGTGAGGTATCCAGAAGGCCTTAACACTCGACTCAGGTCGTGGTTTAATGAAAATGGGTCTTCAATCGGCATGCTGTGTTCTCCAAGCCTCCGGTCCAGGTGGTCCGGTAGGAGGGTCCATGCATCGGGTTCTCCTTCTGCCCAACCCTTTTCGCTTCGTGAAACGGTCCCACCGTTTCGGATTGAAACGACATCGTGCTCAAATGGCCAATCAAAAACAAACCTTCGGATGAATGAAACAAAGCATGTAGCATGGTCCATGTTTGGTTTCCAGGGCGATACAGGTTTTGAGTGAAAACCAACATCGTAGGTGTCATCTAAATCAAGAACATTTGGCTCCGCATTTTTTTGCAGATTGGGCAGGCCAATTTGTGGGTCAGCCTGCATGCTTCCAATGGCAAGGAGGGTCCATGCGTACGATGAAAGCGTACCCATGAACGCTTGATTGATGGCTCTAGATGACGCCCAGTATTTGATCGAAAGGACTCCGTTGCGAACCATCGGATGGGTGTCTGCGTAGGCACGTATCAATTCAGTATTGTATAATGCAAGTTCATTATTGACTGAGATATCAATGGGGAGCCCCGTTTCAGGATCTTTGAATTTGATGATGGGTACTTTCGCTCGCCCAATCACTTCAATTTCAGTCATGTCCAAATCATTCAAGATGTTTCGAACTTTGTTCAGGATTTTTCGTGGGGATGGGGCATCGACGACCAGGCACAGGTCCAAGTCGCCCACGCCCAGGGAGGTCCGAGACTGTGTTGACCCAAAGGCATGGAGTTGGCTTCCGTTAAGTTTCCTCTCGATGTTCCGTTTCAGATGCTGATAGATTCGGTCTCTAGCTTTCGTCTCTTGGTTGCTCATTCTTGAAGTGCTGATGGATGCTTTTATTTCTTCTGACAAGCCTTTCAAGTAATCGGGGGCGATGGCATCGATGTCTCCTAATTCAAGCGTTCCGAGCATATGGGAATGCAACAGTGGCCACTGCTTCTGTTGTGCAGCTGAAAAACCGGTGTGGGGGCAAATCTCACGATTCATGATGAGAGCCCCTGTTTGTCTTTTTTTGCCGGGATAGGGCGTAACTTGAGGCCCCTCCTTGCTTCACCCTTTGTGCGTCAACGAGCAGATGGTCGAACCCCTGTTCTAAAACGGATTGCCAGTACTCAATTGAGCGTTGACAGTCATTCAACGCCATGGTAAGTCGCTTGGTGCGCGAGTCACTTCTTCGGCGAAAAAGTTCATTCTCAAGGTATTCATGTTCTGATTGTTCTGCTTTTTTGATAAATTGCTCGCGTTGAACGAGCAGTTCTTGATGCTCAGGCGTACCTTCTTCGAGGGATTTGAGTTGTTCTGAAAAGGTTTCGAGTTCCGATTTTTGGAGGTCCCTTCGTTGTTTTGCATCCCGTGCTAGCCCCTCCGCGATTTCCTTCTCATCTTTGCGCGCGTTGAGCTGCTTTGGAATCATTTCAGCAAGCCTTTCTCGGCGATGTAGGATGGCCCGAATCAGGACATCGGGCGCAACTTCCAGCAAACGCTCGTCCTGCATTGATTGCGGGGGGCAGTTCAATGTTGAATAAAGATGCCCTCACAACATCTTTCGGCGTGAAGGTGAAGAACCCCTTCAAACAACCATGACCATGGCCGGAGGCGATGTAGCAGTGGAGAGGCGAGTCCCTCTCCTCATCGTTGCCCTCTTTCTGGTCTCTATGGTGCCCTCTGCGCACGCTGTAGCTGGAGCGGGCGTCATCGACATCAACAGTCTTGGTCTCACGGATTACGACACATTTTCTTCTGAAAATTATTCCTTTACGGTAGAACTTCACGAAACCGATGGTGGGTCTGCTGACTTGAACCTCAACGTGACCGTCACGACATTGGAGGGCGCGATTCTTCAATCTCTTCCAAGTCAAACCGTCAACCTCGGTTCGCTTGAGCAGCGTAACATAACCGTTACCTTGACTTCACTGGATTATGGCTACAGTTTGATCCATCTCGGATTGAGTGGGGACGTTGGCGTTGAGAACAGCACTCAGTCGCTTAACCTTTCGCGAACCATCCAACGCCTTCGTCCGCTATCAATTGGTTTGGGATCAGCAGGAAGTTTACTTTCTCAGGGAATTGATTCACTCGGGGCGCCAACAGGAAACCTATCGGTCAATGATGGGGATTTCATTCAACTCCAACTCCCAGTTATCAATCAAGGCGATGTCAATTGGTCCGGTTCGGTTGATGTTCACATTGAAAATGGTGGCCAAAATGAATCGATCATCCTTCAAGGTATGAGCGTCGATGCAATGTCTTCGTCATACGCAACGGTCACATCATCGTTTCAACTCGCCGAAGGCAGTATGGAATGGTCCTTTGCCCTCAACGGGACCTTGGGCGAAGACAACGGAGCCCACACGCAAAACGGAAGTGTGATGATTCTCCCTCCGCCACTTCCACTTCTCACAACCGTCCTTTCCTCAAACGCAGTAGAAATTAATGCTGGCGAGGACTTGGTTTTTGAACTGAACGTCACGAACTCAGGTGATGTTGATTTTGGTGGCATCATACAATGCAGTTCTCCAAGCCAGATTCTTCTGACAACCTCAACTGCAGTTCCATCAGGCACGTTTGTCATCTGGCAGTTTAACATGACTGCAAAGCCCGTAACCGTCGAGTGTGTGCTCCAAGAAGGAAGAATTTCAGCCTCATCAACGCTTCCTCATGAACTCACTGTAGAGATCGAATCAGCCTCTTTTGCTTCTGCGGGGTCCACCACTCCCTCCCTCACCGGAGGGCCTTGGCATCAAGGTGATGCTCTTCGTGCCAACATGCTTATTCGAAATGTTGGAGACCTTGAGGGGCGCGTGAGAATGGTCTTGGTGGACCAAGATGGTAGCTTGGGGGATCAACCTTCGACAGGTGATTGGGTCACGTTAGATTCAGGAGAAGCCGGTGAAGTCTCCTCGAGTTTCCTCTTTCTTCACTCAGGTGAACATTCGCTTCAATGGTCCTTAGAGAGCGATGACGGTAGTCTGGCTGGGGTTTATGGAGGGAATTTCACTCTTCCAGTTAACCAGCAACAATCCATCGGTCTTGACATCGATCAACTCACTTGGTCCCAAGAGTCCGGTGTTGGCTTTGAAATCAGCTTTGACCTGGATGAAGGCAAGCCTCGTGATGTTTTCGTTCAGTTGGGGTATGAAACAACTGAATCGACGGTTTACCTCTATGAATACACTCGGACTTTGGAACAAGGGACTCACACTGAAGCATTCACATTCGGTCACATAACAGCAGAAAAAATCGTGCTCAAGGTTTCTTCAACGGATTGGGCCATCGGGCCGGGTGCCCTCTCAACGACGGCATCAGTCCCTACCGAACGAACAAATTACTGGATTGAAATGGACCCTGTTCCAGTTCCCATTCTTCCAGTGGAGGGCGATTCCGCTACCCTCCGATTAACACTTTACCAATCCGGCCCTATCTCTAGCACCACTGGGGAAATTATTCTGAAAGATGCTTATGATGAAATTCTCGCTACGGTGAATTCTCCCACTTGGGGGACTTCACAAACTTCAACATTAGAAGTGGATTTGGTATGGCCTAAGGGCTCAAATGTTGTGATCCATGCTGTTTGGTCCATTGATGGAGAACTCGTGACGGTTCAGGAATCCTTCGTTTCGGGCGAATCCACAGCAGAGGAATCCAATTCTATGCCTTGGGGCGCCATCGTCTGGGGAATCGTATCAGGTACGGTGATTGCTCTTGCTTTACGGCTGAGAATGAACCGTGAAGAATCCACTGCTGAAGTTGACGATTCAACTGAACCGTCCCAAAGTCCCAAGCCGTCCAATTCCCGTTCGAGCCAAGAAAAAGTGGAGGTTCAGTGTCCAAAATGTGACCGTCGCCTTCGCGTTCCTGCAGATTACTCGGGCTCGGTAGGTTGTCCAGATTGTTCCAACAAATTCGAGGTTCATGGCGAGGTCCAATCGGAACGTGAAGATGAGCCCTCGGATTCAACATCAGTTGAGCCGACAGAAAAGCCTTCCAAACCAGAGGCATCTAAGGACGGTAAGATCGAAATTTCATGTCCCGACTGTGCTCAAACGCTACGAATCCCAGGTTCATATGAGGGTTCTGTGCGTTGTCCCGCATGTACGAAAGTTTTCAAAGCAAAGGACCGCAAGTAGAGTTCACAGGAGGCATGTATGTGGTAGGCCATTTTCAAGAATTCGAAGATGAGTATCTGGAAACCATGTATGAGTTTTACGAACAGGATCCGCTTCAAAGAGTACGAACGGGTGACCTTGCATCACGCCTTGGTGTGGCGCCTGCATCCGCAACTGAAATGATTCAACGGCTCGCCGCTCGCGGATATTTGGAATACATTCCATACAAAGGGGCAAGTCTGACAGAATCCGGACTGGTTCACGGTCAAAAAATGAAACGGCGGCATCGTCTTGCAGAAGTTCTTCTTGAATCCCTTCCGTTTGATGGTAATGCCCATGAAACTGCGTGTCGTCTGGAACACGCCATCGATGATGACCTCGAAGTTGCGCTTTCCCGTTTGATGGGCGGCGTGATGGTCGACCCGAGTGGGCGACCAATACCGGCGCCTACAAAAGATATAGAGCAGAGGATAGCGATTCATCCAACATCATTCTCCCTTGATTTACTTGAACCAAATCAAACCGGCTCAATTCTCGCGTTCCTGTTGCCTAAAAACATCATTGACGGTCTCCAATCGAGTGGCCTTGCTGTTGGTTCAACGGTTGTCCGTGATGATGAGGGCAACCTGATTGTTGAGGGGAAACATCTGATGCTCTCGGAAGAATGGTCAAAAGCCATATTTGTCCAGTTATCAATGGAATAGGTGTGAACACTTTAGAGTAGGGATTGCCCAACCCAGCCCATGGCAGAGGACGGTGAGGACGACCTTGTTCCTCTCGAAACCGATGATGAAGCTCCTTCGAGAGGTCGCTTTGGATTCCGACCAGCCGAATCCATCATCCACGCCATCGACCGACAAATCGTCAGTTCAGGATTGCGTTTGATCATGTTTCTGCCTGCGTTTGCGACCTTTACATACTTCGCAACATGGGCTTTTTCCCAAGATTCCCCATCTTGGTGGGCGGATAACATTGAACCGAACCTGGGTATGACGTTCTCAACAGCAATGGCCAGTCTTTCATTCGTCGTGGTTCTCGGATTCATCCTTGCGGTCGGATTCCACCGGTACCGTGTTGGGATTTCTCTCCTTGAATTCCATGAGCAAGTGGATGCATCAAACAACGAACACCGCTCGGTACAATCGTTGCACGGCTACGATGGACTTCTCTATCAACTCGAAAGTTCGATGTCCCATCACACCCGTTCGCTTATCTTTGCCGTATCTTCTGCAGCCATGCTTTTGATGGTGCTCTACTTTGAAAGCAACAGCCTTTTCGGAAAACTGTTCCTTCTTGCCTCAACATCTTTTCTCGTACTCTCAGTAGGTCAGCATTTACCAACTCGCTCTACGCCGTTTAACATGGTTGACCGAACCGGTCTTCTTTCAGCGTACTCTCCTCCAGTCCATCCCTCAACACTGAACATGGTGTTCAATGACCTATTGAAAACCCATATGGACCCGCTTCTTCGTTCCCAATACGATGATTATATCAAAGAACTTGAAACAGGGTTCAAAGGAAACATCAATTCACATTTCGCCCATGAAAAGTTCCTGATGACCCTTTACCGACATGCTACTGGACTGGATCGGAAAACACTTGAGTCTGAATTGAGTGAAATTCTTAACAAAAAGGGCATGGAATTCGTTTTCTCTCATCAAGTATTCACTTTGGAAACATGGCTCGTCCTCATTGGGATTATCTCTCAAACTTGTCCTGCTTTCTTCCGAATGGTGGACCGTTTGAAACAGGACTTGGAGTCCGGTCGTTCTCCCGCTCTGAAGGACCTCATTTTTGAGGTGGACATGGAAAATGTAGTCTCGGAAAAAGCAAATCTTTTCACATTATTTCACAATTTGTCCAATGAAACGCGAACCGTTGTCTTCCGCATCCAAACCCCGAATTTTCAACCAAAAGACCTGGCACTAACCTATCGCCTTGAGCCTGGTCAAAAATATTGGTGGTCAAGCGAGGCATTGCCCCTCGCAGCAAAAGGGAATGAAGACGTATTGGGTAAGATGTCTGGTTTGCTCAAAGACAGCACTGTGTCGTGGCAGACTCTCATCCCGATCACTCATGGAGATGCCACAGTTTCCGTCCGTTTGGAAGAAACCAACGGAGAATTGCTCCTTGGCCGTCAAATCAATGTTCGTGTCCGGTCTGAATTCCGCCAATGGCTGCGTACGACGGGTTCCTTCGTGGCTTACATCTTCGGTGGATTTGGCCTTACGGCCTCGTTTTTCTTGTTTATCTACCACATCTTTAGCGGCTCGTTTTGACCGTCATGGATTGTTCCTTCAATCCATAGGCTTGAAATGCACAACCAAGTGGACAGCGCATGCGCGGGCAGAGAGACGATGGCCAACCCAACCCTGATGCAGAACTTCAGGACCAACTCCAGACGATGGAGGGCAGGGTCCGCAAGATGCGTGAGAACCGTAATTCCCAACGAGAACAGGGCAAGGCTGTTGCTCAGAAGCGGAACGCGGTTCAAGAGCAGTACCGGGAGCACAAAAAGAAGCTGGACTTGATGAAAGCTGAACTCGATGCAATCCATGCAGAGCGCAACCTCCACAAAGCAAAGCGTGATACCATTCAAGCACAACTCCGTGAACTGATTGGGCAAGCAAAAGGACGACGAAGTGAGAAAGGCGATAAGAAATCTGCAACCGCGGAATACTCTCAACTCATGAGCGAAATCAATTCACTAGAAGAGAAATTTCAAACCACTTCCTCAAGTACCAAAAAAGAGAAAGAAACCATGGAGCGCATCAAGCGAATGAAGCGCCGTGTGAGTGAATTGGAACCTGAAGTGGTTAAATTCGAGATGGTCAGCGTGGACCTATCAAACCTTGACGAGGCCATTAAAACCTTGAAATCCGAGGCTGATGATGCTCACAAAATGTTTGTTGAGGCATTGCAACGTGCCGATGCTAAGTGGGCGGAGTACAAGGAAGGTCTTGACCACCGCAATTTCTTGAAAGCTGAAGGCGACCGACATCACCTCGAGTCTGTAGAGTATCACGAGAAGGCCAACACCATCCACGCTAAAATCGAAGAACTCATGGTCGATGTAAACAAAGCCCGTGAACAACTCAATCTCGCGGTTGAAGAACGGAAGTCTTGGATCTCTGAACACAACAACGCCGTGAGGGCTGAGATGAAGACAGGTGCAGAGTCCGATGAAGTCGCAGAAAGCCTCGTTCAATCCCTTTTGAAAGATGGAGAATTGATGTTTGGTGGTTTGGGCAAAAACGACACAGCTTCATCCGCTACACGCACGACCCCTTCTTCAAAGAAGAAGAACATGCGCCGTCTTGGTCCAATCCGTCGCCGTTGAGGTGGTTCGCAGATGCTTGGAATCATCATGGCCGGTGGCCAAGGTTCACGACTGAGGCCTCTTACCTTAACACGGCCAAAACCCATGGTCGAAGTTCTCGGTCGACCCGTTATCGATTTTGTAAAAGAGGCCATGGTCGATGCGGGTATTGATGAAATCATCGTTACGACCGGTTACCGAGGGGAACAACTTGAATCTCATGTTAACTCTTGGAACAACGCGAGCTCTGGCTCGCTTCTAGCATCCGTAAATCAGGAAGCAACTCCGATGGGAACTGCCGGAAGCGTGGGTCTTCTTCGTGATAAAATTCAGGCCACGTGTGTTGTAGGTTCTGGCGATTCAGTGGCCTCATTCGATATCAAACGCCTCCTCCAGCAACATCGCGACAGTGGAGCGAAAGTCACCATGGCACTCTGGGAAGTTGAAAACCCATCAGAATTTGGGATTGTTGGACTCTCCTCATCCAAAGACGGTGACGTTGATGGCTCTCTACGGTCGGGATATATCCGTCGTTTCAAGGAAAAGCCAGCCCCGCATGAAGCGTTTAGTAACGTGATCAATGCTGGTCTTTACATCATTGAGCCAGAAGTGATTGAGTTGATTCCTCAAGAGGTGAAATTCGACTTTAGTAAGCAACTGTTCCCTCTCGTTTTGGAGAAGGGTTGGCCCATGTATGCTGAAACCATCAACGGGGTTTGGTTTGATGTAGGACACCCTAAGGAGTTGCTAAGGGCACAAGAAACATTACTCAAGCAGTATGATGATCTTCCGTTTTCATTGCCTGAAGGTTCTTGGGTCGGTAACGATGGCTTTGTTATCGCAGGAGCGACGGTTGATGGGATGACCACATCCTCGGTGATCTCCGAGTCATGTGCGATTGAAAGTTCAGCTTCCGTAACCTCCTCTCTTTTGATGAAAGGATGTCATGTCGGCGAAGGTGCTACGATAGTCGATTCGATTCTTGGACAGAATGTTCGAGTCGAAACGGGCGCTTCTCTTACGAATTGTGTTGTAGGAGACGGTGAAACAATTTCTGCTGGTGACTCCTTCAATGCAGCCCTTCTACCACCGCCGGAGTAACACTTGTCGGCATAGCCCATAAATAGGACGCAACCGGCCCGAAGCACATGTCAAAAGCCACTGAACCCGTACGCAGTTACGACCGCACATGGGAAGAGATTGAAACCATGCTTGACAAAGCAACTGTCAAGATGATTCAGTGGAAGGAATGGTATGAGGAATGCAAATCCAACAAAGACAAGCAGGGCATGAAGGAATCTGCCCGCAATCACAAGGCTTTGCAGGGCGTTGTAAAAACACTCAAATGGACGCTTGGTGAAGAAGGCGTTTCCGAACCACTCAACTGAATTACCAGCCGCGTTGGTCCATTCGGACTTCTAGGGTTTCAAGTTCGTCACCCTTCATTGGTTCTCCGGCCATCATAGCCATTGCTTCAGCGACTTTGCTTGCATCATCGTAATGGGCGGTTGCCATCACAATTGCATCAGCCATGGTCTTCGGATCGGTTGACTTGAAAATTCCTGAACCCACAAAAATACCGTCCATTCCCATACGCATCATGAGCGATGCATCTGCTGGAGTGGCTATCCCCCCTGCCGAAAAGGTGACGACGGGAAGACGACCAAGTCGGTTCACATCGTCAAGGACGCTGCGAATTCCATCGTGCATGGTGGAATCAATGGGTCCAAACGGTGTCATTTGGTGCGTTCCAGGAAGGGTTGAATGGTCGGCAAGCACTCTGTAGCGTTCCATGATCATTTCAGTCGCCAAGTCAAGTCCTCGGTCATCGAGTGTTTGTATTTGGCGAATCTCTTGATCGATTAAGCGTGCGTGCGTGACTGCTGCTACGACGTTTCCGGTTCCAGCTTCTCCTTTGGTCCGAATCATTGCAGCCCCTTCCCAAATTCTTCGGGTTGCTTCTCCTAAGCCGGTTGCTCCGCAAACAAAGGGGATTTCATAGTCCTGTTTGTTGATGTGGAAGTAAGGGTCAGCGGGTGTCAAGACTTCGCTTTCGTCAACCATGTCAACGCCCATAGCCTCGAGAATCCGAGCCTCTCCTTCATGTCCAATTCGTGATTTCGCCATAACTGGAATGGAGGTGCAGTCCAAGATGCCCTGTATCATGTCTGGATGACTCATACGGGCGACGCCTCCGGCCTTGCGGATGTCTGCTGGCACCCGTTCAAGGGCCATTACCGCAACGGCACCCGAATCTTCTGCAACCGCAGCCTGTTCAGCATCAACAACATCCATAATGACGCCACCTTGTTGCATGCGGGCGAACCCACGCTTGAGCAATTCGCTTCCTTGACGGAGGGTTGAGAAGTCAGTTTTCATATGTGACACACCTCGTTGATAACGACGACCTTTATGACGCTTGGTTTGGCTCCGTATGGAGTATGTCTTCAATCAGCGAGGACTGGTGAGTCCCCTTCTGCAATTTCAGCATCAATGGATTCTTCGGCGTTTCGGTCAATCCACGCTTCTTCACCATCAGGGACATCGGTATCGGCAAAGATTGCGTCAACGGGACATTCGGGGATGCATGCGCCACAGTCAATGCATTCATCGGGGTCGATGACCAAATATGTGTCAGCTTCCCTGAAGGCTTCAACAGGGCAAACAGCAACGCATTCTTGGTATTTGTGATCAACGCAAGCGGATGTGACGACGTGTGGCATGGGTATTCCTCATTCACCCCACGAGGGATGTGTACTTAATTTCTTGTAAAGTTAACATCGTCCATCAGCCGTCCAAACTCAGGATTTTTTCCTCTTCATTCATCTCATTCCACTGGTGTCCATAAAAGTTCCACTGTTCGATGGTCCAACCTTCGGGCAAGCCTGTGGCCGGTAACGGTCGCGGGGTATCCGCATCGGGAGTGCTGAGTTCTGGTAGCGTTTTTTCCAAGTGGTCGGCCTGTGCTAAAGTCGAACCGTTTTCATTCAGGATTCGTCCCTCGTTCGGCAGGAGGTTGTCCCTGGAGCGTCCAGTCATTACGAGGTAAATCAGCATCCAGGTTCCAATCGCCATCAGGAGATAGCCGAGTGCAGAACGTGAAGTTATTTCTTCAAACAAACCAGAACGGGATGTTGGGGTTGGTTCAGAATTGTTTTGCTGCTCCTCGATGGATACGTTGAGTGTTGCATTGCTATCGTTGCCGTCAGTCGTTGTGATCCCCGACGGGGTTGAGTCACAACCATCCGGAACTCCATCGCCATCGGAATCGACAGAATCGTCACTCCCTGGGCACTGTTCGATAGCATCGGCTGTTCCATCTCCATCTGAATCGATGAGGTCATCACATCCATCCACAACCCCATCGTTGTCTTGGTCTGTTCCATCATCAAAACCTTCACAACGGTCTTCGCTGTCTCTCACTCCATCCAAATCGGAATCTACGAATGCGTCGCAAGCATCTGGAAGACCGTCTTGGTCCAGGTCGAGCAAATCATCTCCAATCCAGCATCGGTCGTACGGGTCCATGATTCCATCTGCATCACTATCGTCGATGCAACCGTTTCCATCTCTGTCCCACTTCCAAGCGTATTCTTCTGGACAGGTATCGGTCCAATGTTCGAGGTAAGACCCCGGGGTTAGGTTTTTGTCTGCGAGACCGGGATGATCTGCTTCGTATCGGTAACCTTTGAACAACATATTCGCCGTTGTTCCTGCAAGGTTTCCAGGCGGCAACTCAAGACTCTGTTGAAACGTGCCGTTGGCTCCGATTGGATTGATGTACGACCATACCACTTCTCCATCGGGAGAGACTTCTTGGAGGGCGCCCATGGTTCCAATCGTGACCATGACATTGCCATTCGACAATCCTTGAGCGCCTGAGACAACGGGCGCATACATCCCTTCTGGACTCCAGGTCCACGATGGGGCCAAGGGGCCAAATGTCCCGTTTGTGAGTATGGAGTAATGGCCATTTTCATGGTCGGGATTTAAAATTTCAACGGTCGAGTATGGAGTTGAACGCCCAGCACCGTTGTTGAAGAGTATGATGTTTCCTTCCTGCGTATGCCCCTCTTCAATCCATTGAACATCGTGCTGGCCGAAGAGTTGTTGGTCGCTTGATAGGCCCTTTTTGTAAACCTGAGGGTTTCCCCACCTGTAAAGGAAATCTCCACCCTTCCCGTATGTCCCACCTTCATGTCCTGCAGCTTCCTCAGTGGTCGTGCTGTGGTCAATAATGTAAAATTCATCCATCCCTCTGCATGAAATCATTATTTGGTCCAATTCGGCGTTGTAATCAATGCTGTTGCAGTGCATCCAATCAGCCCTCCCAGCCTGGTTTCCGGATTGAGTGACGTAGTTGATGTTCAACAACTCAGGATGCTCTTCCACAGCACCGTAATTGTCCTTGGTGGGGTCGTAATCTTGTACGAGATGGTCCCATGCATGCCACCGCCATACGATGTTTGCATCGTTTGAACCAACCGGTTCAATTTCAATAATTTGGTCGGGCCAAATGTTGCCTTGACCTCCGGGCGAATCGCTAGCTATTGCTGGGTCCCTTCCGGCTTGCAACGCTTCTTGCTCGCTCCTGTCTTCCCAAGCAATGGCCAGAATGTTTCCGTTGGGTAGGGGTTCAATATCGTGATGGGTGATCGCCGATGTGGATGAGTAGTCCCAAGACCACATCAGTGTGCCATCCCATCCGATTCGCTCTATTGTCCCACCAATGCCGCCACCGCTGAAATTGCCTGGTGACTCGTTTCCAATGTTGCCAGTCCTGAGGAGACTTCCGTCGCTGAGCATGTATGCTGATGCACCGGGTCGATGTTCTCCTGGTGAGCGCCAAGAGTTAATTTCTCGCCCCTCCTCATCAATGAGGTAGGAGGTATTGGATGGGAATGGAGAAAAGAGAGTGTAGCCACCATGGGATTCATTGGTACATGAAATCAAACCAACGGTCCAATGTTCTCGTTGTGCATTGCATTCCGGTGCATGGTTGAGTGGAATCGATTGTTCTTCAGATGCCTCAGCTTGTACCAGAATGACTGACCCGAACATCAAGGCAGTGAGGACGATTGCTTTCATTGAAGTGGTATTGATGCCATCACTTCCTTTCAAGGAGGACCCCATCACCAGGATTTGAAGGTTGGTGGGTGGATGCTTTGGCAAGAATTGAATCAAATTCAGTCTTGATGGTTTGTCCCGGATATACTTCGATTTTGATTTGTCCTTTGATGGTATCAGGCTTCGAAGCATCCGATAGGATCACCTTTCCAGCGATGAGTGCATTCATGTCAATCCTGAAATGCAGGGTATTGCTTTCATCCATTCGAGCGTCAAACTCTTTGGAAAGGAATGCTAAGTTGTCAGGCCCAAGACGAGCAAAGGACTCTAGCGCTGCAGATTTTTTCTTGCAAAAAGCAGCAACCATGTGCATCTCCGAGCCGAAGTGTGACGTTGTTCGTTCCACCTCAACCCATGATTCGTCGCCGATAAGCCATGCTACGGCGTCTGCTACGGCATCAACATCGTCAACAGCACTCGCCGTTGCTCTCCAGGTGATATGATGCAGGCCCACATCCTGCGGGTGACCTTGGGGGTCATGAGGTTACCGAATCTGCGTCCAAACAGAACAATCCTTTCAATGCTGTGAGATTATGATGATGAGGCTCATTCAAATAGGGGAGGTTAGTGGGCGGAGTGCAAGTGGGGTAGCCCCCGCAATACACGAACCGAGTTGAACAATATGGCAAAGAAAATCAGTGCAAAGGCACGTGCACAAGCACGTAAGCAACGGGACAAGTGGAAGACAAAGCGATGGTACACCATCCGAGCACCTCGACACCCTTGGGATTTCAAGCGTATTGGCGAAACAATCGGTGAATCCGATGAGCATATCATCGGTCGTGTTTACGAAATGACTCAACAAGAATTTGGCGGAGATTTTTCGAAGATGCACGTCATCCTTCGATTCCGAGTGACGGAATGTGTTGGACAAGATGCATTGACGACTTTCATCGGCCACCACCACCAAACCGACCACATTCGCCGTCAAATTCGCCGGTACCGTGGCAAGGTTGACGACGTCGTGGACGTCGTCACCACAGACGGTTACTTGGTTCGAATGAAGCCACTGATCATCACGCAACAGCGCGTTCAAACTTCGGTTAAGCAGGACATGCGTACCAAAACCCGAGAGATCATCATCGCATTCGCTGCTAAGAATACCTATGCATCGGTACAAGATGCAATTCTTGACGGTTCGTTGGAAGAGGACATCCGAAAAGGCGTCAAACCAATTTATCCAGTCCGCTCAGTCGCTATCCGAAAGAGCCAACTCTTGCAAGACGGTGTTGTGACAACCTCCGGACCGACCCTCGACGAAATTCATGCGCAAGAAGCTCGTGATGATGCTGAATTCAAGGCCAAGAAGGCTGCAGCTCTCGCTGCAGCTATGGCCGATGAAGACGATGGTGAAGACGCAGAAAGCGACGAAACCGTTGAAGATGCTCCAGAGGAAGCAGCACCTGTTGCTGCAGCCGAAGAAGTCGTTGAAGCGGCAGTTGTTGAAGAAAAGGTAGAAGCAGACGCTCCTTCCTATGACAAGATGACCGTCGCTGAACTCAAGGAACTTCTCAAGGCCGCTGGAAAGCCTGTCTCTGGAAAGAAGGCAGACCTCATCACACGCCTATCAGAGTGAACCAAAACCTCATCAGAGGTTACCGACGGGTTTTTTGATTGAGTCAATAGAGCGCATGTATGGGCAACAGGACTTCTGCACTTCTGTTGTTCATTGTCTTCATTCTCCCAGGTTGTACTACTGGCCTCATTGAATCGTCATCTGGAATTGAGGAACCCTTGTTGGAAGGAGTCGAATGCAACGGCCAGGTTGACTTGTGTTCTCGATCGTATGACGATGTGACGTTTCCTGAAACACACAATGCTTTTGCGACACATGAAGATGGAATCATGTACCCTGCAAGCAATCACCAAACCGGCCTTTTTTCTCAATGGAACGCTGGCGTTCGTGCATTTATGATCGATACACATTATGAAAATCTCAACGACGAAAGTCAGGGAAACGTCCGGTTGTGTCATGGCGATGATGACCGTGGGACAAGCCCTTGTATCTATGGCGGCATTGATGCAGTTTCATGGTTGTCTTCTCTAGCAGCGCTTATGGAAGATGCTCCAAACGATGTCGTTACATTGTTGGTGGAAAATTACGTCCAACCAGAACATCTTGCTGCTGTATTTCTTGAATCCGGACTGACCGAGCATGCATTTGTTCACGAGCTCAATTCCCCATGGCCAACACTTGAGCAAATGATTGCTTTAGAACGCCCACTTGTCGTCTTCTGGGAACAATCAGCAGATCTCAATTACCCATGGATTCACGATTTTTTAACCCACAGTTGGACCACAAATTTTGCTGAAGAGAATCCTGAAGATATGAATTGCGATCCGCTGCGTGGGGACCCGAAACAATCCGTTTATCACATGAATAACTGGTTGAGTGGTCCTCTTGGTTTGTCAGACCCAACTCGGGGGGATGAAGCAAACAATCCGGATTTCCTCGTCGATCGAGCCAAGGAATGCTGGCAGCAGCACGGCAAGCGTCCAACATTCGTGGCGGTTGATTGGTGGGAAGACGGGGATGTCGTTGAGGCGGTCCAAACCATCAACAGCATGAATGGATGGGAATGAACGCCCGTCAGCCTTCCGCAGGGTTCACATGGTGGTGCTCGCTCAGCGTGGTATGTTGCGTTTGGGAATTATTGGGGGCACGGGTTTGGTGAACATGAACCTTGATGAACGGTTCTCAGAGCATGGGATTACAGTTGTTCGCAGAGAACTTATTGAAACGAATACGCCCTATGGCCCCGTTCCTTTAACCTGCATCACCCTTGACGCTCAAGGCGTAGAGAAAGAATTGATTTTTCTCCAACGCCACCACAATGAGAGCGGGCATGGTTGCCCTCCCCATCAAATCAATCATCGAGCCAACATGCGTGCGATGCACGATGCAAATTTAGACGGAGTTATGGCGGTTTGCTCGGTTGGCGCAATTGATGCGTCTTTTCCGCCTGGGAAGGTGGGTCTAGCCGAACAATACATCGATTTCACGGGTGTTGCTTCTACGTTCCACGATGATGAGTCGGTGTTTACTTCCGTCACCATTCCGTTTGATGCATCCATGAATGACCGGCTCGATGCTGCTCTAAGAACGAGTCAAGGGTTCGAACCTGCTGAACGAATGCGTTACACATACTGGTTAACTCAAGGTCCTCAGTTTGAAACAAAGGCAGAGGTCAATGCTATTGGTTTGCTTGGTGGCGACATGGTTGGGATGACGATGCCGAGAGAAGCGAAGCTCGCCAAAGAACTCAATCTCCCGTATGCGGCCGTTTGCATCTCCTCAAACTGGGGGGCAGGTAGAGAACCGGGGGATGATACCAAAGATCTCAATCACGAGGAAGTTTCAGCACAAGCAAACGACCGGTTGGAACCCATTTGGGCCTGCTTGCTCGAACTTCTGTCTTGACGCAAACCTCTTGGTTTGCCGACAAGAGCCTCCGATATGGAAGGACGCAACGTTGACCAATGGATGAATCATGAACCACAAGATGAATGGGAATCGATGATGAAACGTGTTGCAGCCTTTCATCACAAGCATGATTTCGCAGGGAAAAACGGTCATGATATGGGGTACAGGATGGCCCTCACCATCGAAGAACTCGGAGAATTAGCAGCCGCAATTACGAAAGGAAAACCGCTCCATGAATGTGCTGAAGAGATGGCTGATGTCCTTATTCTTCTCATGGGTCACAGTCTGGCGATGGAGATTGACCTCAAAGCTGCTTTTGAGAAGAAGTATCAGCGAATCATGAAGCGAGAAGCCCTTCAAGGACGACTCGGCATTCGTGTTACAGAGTACCGGCCCGAATGATCAAACAATCCAATGCTGAAAGGTCATTGCATGTTCATCCCGTTCTCCCGAATTGACGTGTCGCTCCCCGAGTAAGTAGAAGCCAACATCGGAGATATCGGGTGCAAATGTGTCGGCGTTTTCCACAACGGTGTGAACGATGGTCCGATGGATTTCTTTGGCGTGTTCTAAAAATAGAGCATAGATTTCTCCTCCACCAATGATCATAACTTCTTCATTCTCCGCAAGTTCCAAAACCTGTTCAAAGGTCATGCACTCGATGTTGTCAACGCCTTTTCTTGACATCACAATGTTGCGCCTGGAGGGCAGTGCTTTTCCGAGACTGTCCCAAGTTTTTCGACCCATGACAATTGATTTATTGAGTGTGATTCTCTTGAAGTGTTGAAGGTCAGTGGATTGCCTCCATGGTAAATCCCCATCCTTTCCGATGGCACCTTGTTCATCGCAGGCATATATCATGGAAATCATGTCATCACCTAGATTGAAATTGGAGCTTTGATGTGAGGGTGGTGATTGTAGCCAATGATTTCCATGTCCTCATAGGTAAATTCATCGATGGATGAAATGTTTTGATTCAACTTCAATCGTGGAAGAATCATTGGTTCCCGGGTGATTTGCAACGCAGCTTGTTCAAGGTGATTGTTGTACAAGTGTGCATCACCGAGCGTGTGAACAAAGGTCCCTGCTTCAAGTCCACACACCTGAGCCATCATGTGAGTCAGAAGTGCATAGGATGCAATATTGAACGGCACCCCAAGGAACACATCAGCACTTCTCTGATAGAGTTGGCAATTCAACTTCCCCTGAGCCACATGAAATTGGAAAAAGGCATGACAGGGCATGAGCGCCATTTCTTCCAATTCACCAACATTCCAAGCCGATACGATGATTCTCCTGCTGTTCGGATTGGTTTTGATGGCCTCGATTGCTTGTTGGAGTTGGTCAATGATCTCACCGTCTTTACCCTCCCACTTACGCCATTGCTTTCCATAAACGGGCCCTAAATCTCCGTTTTCATCAGCCCATTCGTTCCAAATTCGAACGCCGTTCTCCTGAAGATACTTGACGTTTGTATCACCCTTGATGAACCAGAGCAGTTCATGGACGATGGATGGAAGGTGGAGTTTTTTGGTGGTGACCATGGGGAATCCTTCGCTTAAGTCAAATCGCATTTGGTACCCAAACACAGATTTTGTTCCGGTACCGGTACGGTCGCCCTTGTCAACCCCGTGTTCCAAAATGTGCCGCATCAAATCCAAGTACGCTTTCATCTTGTCACCTAACGGCCGTTCACCGCCGAAAGCACTTGAGGCTTCTTACCTTACTCCAAGGCGACATGAGCGATGAATCTTGTATCATTTGGGTCGCTTGGTGAGGCGAGGTATGCATTGATTTCATCGCTTGGAATACGCACTAGATAAGGTTCGATGTGGACTTGGACTTCCTCATCCGTCCAACCCTTGCACGTGTAACACCTCCGTGAATGCTCCCCAATGGCCTCCAAGGCATCTTGATAGACGCCGTGCTGTAGGAGTTCATTGATGCATTCAAGACGTTCATAATCCTCCTCGGTGATGTTTGAACCATGCGGGACATTCCTGATGCTATCACGTAGATTTTTACGCATCAAGGCTAATGTAACCGGTGTTTGTTTTGCGGGCCAGCCAGAATCCGCCAGCAAAACAAGCGATATGACGGTGTCAATGATGGCACATGTCGGTGCATCGCTGGCTACAACAACGCAGGGCGACGCCATCATAGAGCCATCAAACATGTAATTGACCAAGTGCTCGTTACCGTCTTTGTAGTATCGTTCAACCGTAGCACAGGGGTCGATCATGAGGCTCGGATTATCATCGTAGGTATGGATGACAACTTGTTTTCTATCGTTCATGCGGACATACCATTCGGATGACTGTTCAATCACGTTTGCAAGCAATTCAAACGCCCGAACCTCAGCCGAAATTTTTTCTTGGAGTGTACTCCTCGGGAATTTTACAAGACCTAAGGCTGTCGCTACTTCAATCACACAAGAATGCAACGCCAACATTAGATAAAGTCTCAGGGAGCACCAAGCGCTTTGAGTGACTCCATCAATTGGTCGGTAAAGTTCCGATACAATCGGGATAACTCTGCCCGAACCTCATGGACTTCAAGCGTCGATAGTGCGTTGAGACTTTCGAAGGTATGGTTGCCTCCCGATTGATGTCCAAGCCAAGAATACCAAGAAATCGGAACTCCGGCATTGACGCTAAGGGGCCTCCATAAGCGGGGAAGTTTATGTTCCTGGGGCGTCATAAACTGACGGGAACCTCTGATGGCGAGAGGTACAACTCTGGCGTCAGGGTAGGCGGCAGCTAACCGTGCAACCCCTGTTTTCCCAGGTAACAAAAACGGTTCCTCTGTCCGTTTGGACCGCGTCCCTTCGGGGAATATTCCGAGTGCTTTACCACTTGAAAGAACGGTTGCTGCACTCGCCAGTGCTTCGTCCCCTCCCTTTTCGCGCTGCGTTTCTATTTGTCCAGTCGCCTTCATTACAAATCGGACCAAAGGTTTGCTAAAATGCCCGTCTTTCGCAAGGTAGTGAGTTGTTCTACGTGCGGCAGCAATCACGGCGATGGGGTCAACGTGAGATAGATGGTTTGCAGCGAGAATGGTCGCCCCTGTTCTCGGGATGTTTCCCGCCCCACGGATCTTCCAGCGTAACAACGGTCGCAATAATGGAGAGAGGAACATTCGGAGGATGCTGTATGCTGGCGTCGAAGAAACCGAGGGTGGATCGGGGAGTATTTCCCAATGTTCCTTGAGTTGAAGCCACCCCTTTTCCACCCCTTCGGAATGCTCCATGAACCACACATGCGGTGGATTTGGTTTTGATTGTTCTTCCTCTCTTGTGGGCCAAATGAACATTTGAGCAGGTCATACGGTCCAACGACAACGGTCAAAGGCTACATCGTGAAGCCAAAACCATGCGAGATGCTGCGAAGGGTAGAGGACTGTCCGTCTTGCTCACCAGTACCTTGGTTCTCATCCTGTTCCATCCTGTGGCTCTTGCAGAGAGTGCGTGGGATGAAGATGGATGGTTGCAGACATCATACGGCACAGACCGACTGGAGTTGGGAGATGAATTTGGGTGCTATGGTATGCCGGGGCTGAGTTGGTACAACGACCCAGGTGCAGTAGCCCAATCCTGCCAGTCATACATCACAGAACGGATCAACGCAAGCCAATGGGGCGTCCACCCCCTCTCAACCTATACTCCATCAACCCTGACCATGGCTCAGCATGAGCGAATTGCTTCCCAAGGATTTGCCGTCCATGGTGACGAAAACGAACTCGAAGACTCAGCATGGCTGAATTCTACAGATACTCCAAAGGATGTATGGGATTGGTATAATCTTGGGCGACGAGGTGGAAGTTTGGAAAAGGGCATGGCTTCTCTTGATTCCATTCAAGAAGAAATTTCAGAAGGAGGCCTTGTCAATCTGTATTGGATCGGTCGCGTTAACGATGCTACCGTTCGTCACGATCGTGAAGTTCTCACCTATCTGAATGATGCGGAGGATGTTTGGCTAACCACGTGGGGTGAAGCATGGTCGTATTGGTCCGCCCATCGGTGCTATGAATTCAGCCATAGTTCGGAAGTTACCGATGAAGGTTCCATCTTGAGGTTTGAATCACTCGTCACAGAAGCTTGCACTTCCGGTGAACTTGTGGGTTGGAATCTACCGTTGACTTGGAAATTAAATACGAGTTCTGCGAATGTTTCAAAGGTCCTGATATCCGGAGATGAGGCTGCTTCTATAGAGGGTGAAACAAATGCGATGCAGGGTTGGCGGCAGCAGGACGACGGTGTTGTCCTCCTCTCGGTAAAGAACGGAGAGCCCGTTGAACTTCATTTCAACGACTCAGAACTCGAATATGATGTACTCGGATTGACCGAATTTTGGAACAATCATTCAGCAGCAGTAACCATTGCAGGACATGAAACGAGTGACTTGTTCAAATGGTCAAAACGTTTCCTTGGCGACGATAATGTACGGTTTACTTGGCTGTTAACGCCACGTTCTTCTGAAGAAGGTGCGGCATGGATGCCCTATGCTGTGCTTGGAGTCGCCTTTGCGTCAACGGTGGGTATGATGGCCGTTCTCGGAAGAGAAGGGATTGGCCCTCTAAGCCAATTTTTCGGTGCAGGTTCGGAACCATTGAAACAACCGGATTCTGTACAGATGAAGCGAAGCCTTGATGCTGAAGAGTAATCGACAATCACATGGAGGCAAACACCATGGGCGACAAGGACATCACCATCGATCCGTGGGGAAGTGCGCAGTCGACCGATTATGACCGTATCATTGACCAGTTTGGTTTGACTCCCCTGAACCCCACAACGATTTCAGAACCGTCTCGTCTTCATCGTCGCGGAATTGTTTTTGCTCACCGCGACCTCGATGTAGTCCAAGAATCTCAGCGAAAAGGAGACCCCTTTGGTGTACTGACTGGACTCATGCCCAGTGGTCAGATGCACCTCGGGCACTCAATGGTCATTGAACAAGTGAAATGGTTCCAACATCAAGGTGGAGATGTTACCATAGCCGTTGCAGATTTGGAAAGCCAGGCTACACGAGGTGTAGGACTTGAACAAGGTCGTAAGATTGCCCTTGAGGAATACATCGCTAATTATGCGGCTCTAGGTCTCGACCCTGAAAAGACAAACGTGTACTTTCAATCAAGGCGGCCAGTGGTTCAGCGACTCGGTTTCCAACTGGGGAAACGTACCAATCTAAATGAATTTGAAGCCATATATGGTTTCAACGGTGAAACCAACCTTGCCCACGTGCAAGCGCCGTTGGTTCAAGTGGGGGATATTTTGCATCCACAAACGGAAGAATATGGCGGTCTTCGTCCGATTGTTGTTCCAGTTGGCGTCGACCAAGACCCTCATCTCCGATTAACTCGTGGTCTTGCAAGCAAGACCAATTGGTTCAATCTCAAAGACGCCTCATCCCGAGGCTTGATCATCAGCCTTTCAGTTCACGATGAAAACGCTGCTGTATTCGGCCAGATGCCTAACGGTCGGATTGACCGGTCCAAAGTCGAGCAAGTATTCTCTCAAATCGTTGAGTCGTTGATGAACCTCGGCTTCTCCGATATCATGTCAAGCCCAAAGCAAGGAACGGTCCACGTCCCCTCCGCAACACAACGAGACAAACATGGTATTCGCATGGCTTTGTTATTCCTTGAACGTCAATTGGGCGGTCCAGGGCTTCTCGCACCTTCCTCTACCTACCATCACTTTGCCGTCGGAATGACCGGGGATAAGATGAGCAGCAGTAAACCCAAGACAACCTTGTTTCTCAAGGACGATGTTGGGACCGTAGAGAAGAAAATCAAGCGGGCTTTTTCAGGCAGCCAAGCAACGGTTGAGGAGCACCGCCGGCTTGGTGGAAACCCAGACATTGATGTAGCCTACCAGTACATGATGTATTTCTTTGAAGACGATGACACCTACCTCGCTGAAATCAATGCAGGTTACCGAGCCGGCAACATTCTTGCCGGTGAAATGAAGCAGCTGTGTATTGACCGAGCCACAGAATGGATGTCGAACCTCCACGAGATGCGGGATCAGACAGCGCATTTGCTTAACGATTTCCTCGCAACAGATTCGGTTTAATCCAATTCTTCGGCTGAAAATACGGCAGGGTCCGGCCCAACGGGCAATTCTGCGAGTTCTTCGTCGGTAAGTTCCCTGTCAACCGTGTCCGAGTGGAGGATCATCGAATGTCCATGAGGGTCCAAAAGGACCAGAGTGATCGGTTCATCAATCTCTTCTTCTTTCAGTGATTCAAGCCTTGAAAGCATCGTGTTCAACGAACCCATTTCATTGATGAGTTCCAGGCGACTGGTATCGTCCTCTGCTCGTAGAATTTCAGCCTCATGACCTCGCTTTACTAGATTGATGACGTCAATAAAACGATTCAAAACCCCCTCCACATTCGATACGTAGCCTGTTGAGTTCCCACCCGGATTCACTTGAAGGTCAAGTTCTGGTATTCGGACGGTACACGACGAAGAGCGAACCACTCGCGCACTGAGTCGTTGGGATGAATTCACAAACAATGAACAGCCACCCGGCTTTTTTCCTTCGGCTGGGATGAAATCCGTTTGCCGCCATCCGCATTCGTGGCATTGAACAGTTACTTGCGTGTGTTCTCCAAAATATGGAATTTCATCAACATGAGCAATCATCTTGACCGTGCCGCTTACCGAACAGATCGGGCAAGGGATGTCAATGTCCTGTTCGTCCATCAATTCACATCCGTAAATTCACTTCTATCAACGGCAAATCCTTCCATTTCTGTTCCCTTGAGGCCACGGCAGCCTTCCGGTAAAAGCATCAGTCGTGTTTCTGTCATCTGAATAATTTGGCCATGGAGGTCCCCTTCGATGAAGGTGTGAAGGCGATTCAATGCTTGAGTAAATTCGGTTTTGCGTTTGATCAGCCGTTTCATCTCGACAATGCAGCCGTGACCCTCAGCGACCCAATCCATGAGTTGATGGCATCCCGTCACGTCATGGAGTGTTGCATTGTGCATGACCATCCCGTCTTCTTCAACGGGAACGGGTGCATTTGGGTACATGAGGTCTAAATCATGGAATGTCATTGATGACGTCGGGGGGCTGGAAACTGCTTCATGCTCGGAACTCGGCATACGGAACCTTCGCAGTTCATCGTTTCCAGTAACTTCTTCGTTTTGGGGCATGGATAACTTGTTCTCTGCTTGTTCAAGGAGGTCCAAATCTGGCATGACTGGAACGATTGTTTCCTTTGCCGGAGTGCGAATAGGGGGTTCTTCAGGGGCTCCTGAAAATCGATCCAAGGAGGATTGAGCCTCGTCCGGAACCTTTGCCTTCTTTCTTCGCACAAAACGACCAAGATGGAGGGGCTTCATCAACACTCCCCTTCATTCCCGTCTCAGCGGTCAATAACGGGGTTTGAACCCCAACTCCGACATTTCGTGACCTTCATAAAGGACGTCACCAACCGTAATCTAGAGCCTCAAGGTTCAAAGAGTGTCAACGGAAGGGAAAATCATGACCGAACAACAGGGCGTCCTCAAAACCGGAACAAGTACCTTAGGAATCACTTTCAAAGGAGGTGTAGTTGTTGGAGCAGATCATCGAGCCACAATGGGACATTTCATCGCTAACAAAAGCGTGCAAAAGTTGTTCAAAATAGGAGATAACCTTGCTCTCACAACGGCCGGTCTCGTCGGACACGCTCAGTCACTCTCCCGAACACTCACTGCTGAAGTTGCTCTGTTTGAACTTCGTCGGCAACAACCAATGACCGTCAAAGGTGCTGCAACACTCACTGCTAACATTCTATCAGGGCGCCCTCACTGGGTTCAACTGCTCATCGTGGGCGTCGACGCCGACGGTGGTCATGTCTATTCCATCGATTCCGCTGGTGGTTCAATTCCCGACGCATATTGTGCAACAGGGTCCGGTTCTCCTTACATGTACGGTGTGCTTGAAGATGGGTTCAGCGAAGGCATGTCCCAATCGGATGCATTAAAACTGGCAGCCCGCGCCCTTTACGCGTCAGGCCAACGTGATGCAGCCTCCGGAAACGGTATGGACTTAGCAGTTATTACACCCTCATCTGGCTATCAACAAGTCTCTCAAGAAGACATAGCAAAGCTCCTCAAGTGAGCCTTCTCCAATTCCTGCGGACATTCCGCATTCGCCCTATTGGGCATGTCACAGGCGGTGTGATAACGCAGGATAGAGGTAGATACTATGCAAATGACCTACAAAGAACTGAAAGATGAGATCGCAAAGATTGTGCCAAAAGCAATCGATTACACCGTTGACCTTGAAGCGGGCAACATCGCCATCATTACAACTGAAATGGATCAATTCGGTGGCCGCGATGGCCTTATCGGGAAGATTGCGAAGCGAATTAAAAGAAAGATTGTACTTCGTTCTCCTGTTGATGCTATTATGGACATTGACGATGCAAAAGAGATCATTAAAAAAATCATTCCCGAAGATTCAGAAATTACTGAAATGTATTTTGATGGATGTTACCGTGAAGTCACCATTCAATGCAAGAACCCCGGGACGGCAGTTGGCCGTCGTGGGGAAAACACTCGTAAGGTCCGAGATGAGACCGGCTGGTCTGTCAAGGTAGAGCGAACCCCGCCTCTGTTCTCAAAGACCGTGCACGACATTCGCGGCTACCGTCAAGAAAAAGCAGAAGAGCGACGTAAACTCCTGAAAGATTTCGGCCTGAACATCCACCGACCCACTCGCCCTGGTGCGACTTGGGCGCGTGTTACTGCTCTCGGCTCCTACCGCGAAGTAGGCCGAGCGTGTCACTTTGTAACGACTAACGAATCACGTGTCATGATTGACGTCGGTGTTAACATCGCATCGGACACCGACCCTATGCCTTATTTTACCGCGCCAGAAGCTCTTCCTCTTGAGAAACTTGATGCTGTCGTACTGACGCATGCGCATCTCGACCATGCTGGGATGTTGCCGGTCTTGTTCAAGTATGGATACAGGGGTCCAGTTTACTGCACACCCCCTACTCGTGACTTGATGCTGCTGTTGCAAACAGACTACCTCAAAGTAGGTGGAGCGGAAGGAAAGCGCTCTCCCTACGATATGGAAGACATACGCATGTGCATGAAGCATGTAGTTGACGTCGATTGGGGAGAAACAACCGATATTGCTCCCGATGTGAAGTTGACGTTCTCCAACGCCGGTCACATTCTAGGTTCATCAGCAGTCCATCTGAACATCGCTGACGGTAAGCATAACATCGTCTTTAGTGGGGACCAAAAGTATGAGAAATCATGGCTCTTTGATGCGGCCAATACACGATTCCCTCGTGTTGAAACTCTGGTGATTGAATCAACCTACGGCGCCTCTGGCGACTACCAACCTTCTCGTCAAGAAGCCAATCAAGAATTGCAAGACATTGTCTCAAGGACCTTGCAGCGCGGAGGTAAGATCATCTGTCCCGTGTTCGCTGTCGGGCGAAGCCAGGAAGTGATGATCGCCATCGATGAACTCTTCCGTTCAGGTACGGTAAAACCCGTCCCGGTCTGGCTGGACGGTATGATTCAAGAAGCCACAGCCATTCACGCGTCGCATCCAAAATACCTCACGAATGCTTTGAGCAAGTCCCTGTTGAAAGACGATGGGGAAAACCCGTTTACAAGCGAATGGTTCCGCCCGGTTAAGGGCCGTGAACTCCGTGAAAGCATCGTCATGGACCCGTCGCCATGCATTGTTTTGGCTACGTCAGGAATGCTCAATGGAGGTCCGGTTATGGAGTACTTCAAGAACTGGGCTCATGAGGAGCGAAACTCTCTTTGTTTCGTTGGTTACCAAGCAGAAGGAACCCTTGGACGTCGTTTGCAAAAGGGCTTCGGAGAAGTTCCAATGATGATTAACGGAAAAACAGAAATTGTCAAGATTGGATGCGAAATGGTCACGATTGACGGTTTCTCCGGCCACTCAGACCGCCGACAACTTCTCGATTTCGTAGACCAGTTGAACCCCAAGCCGCGCAACATCATCTGCCATCACGGAGATTATCAGAAATGCAACGAACTCGGTCACACGTTGAGAGAGCGATACCGCTGCCGAACATACGCTCCTAAGAACCTTGAAACCGTACGGCTCCTGTGATTACGACAGAGGCATCTCGATGTCATAGTCCATCGGGTCAGGCAGTGGTTCGTTGACCTTCGAAGTGCGTAGTGCAGTTCCGAAATGAGTGCCTTGGCCACCAATCGTTGAAGTTCCACTTGATGATTTATCCGAGTTCCAAATCGTTAAAGTTGCTCCGATTACAGTGACGATCAATGTCGCAATGACCAATGCGAGCGAGTACTTACTTTCTAAGAAAACAGCTCCGATCCACATCAATACATTGACCAAGGCTGCGCCGATCATGATGCGTCTTGGGTTTGTGGCCATGGTAATCGTAGCACCATGTTGTTCATGAACCCGTTGCGACAGTGTACCGTTATGCAGCGGAGTTCAGGGCCATCGTGTCCCGGTTGGTTGATGACAGCAGTAGCCCCTTGGGGAGAAAATGCAGAAGATGCTTTTGATCAAGGATTGGTCGAACTCGGTTTGGGTGATGCACGCATCATTCAAGCCCAGGGTGCGATGTTGCCGCTCGGCTTTGGTGCAACACCTCCTCGCCCACTCCCAATGGGTTCACTGGTTGAGTGCCATCTCGCTACAGCATATGCTTGGAGCGGCTCTTCTGCGTCAGCGGGGGTGGCTTGGGCTTCTTGTGTGACACCTGAAGGTGATGAATGCACCATTGTTGCGACCATAACAACGGCTCTTGATTACGAGGAAACAGTTCTCTTATTGCGTCGAAACCTTCAACGAAGACTTGCGAGTAGAGATTTGGAAGTCATTGAGTTCGATGTAGCAGTTGACGAAGTTACAGCGGGTCAAGACCATCATGGTGTGGCCATTGCAGCCTTGATTTTACCGGACTCCCTGACGTTTGGAGCAAAGACTCGAACAGGACCAATTCGTGGTGCTTTGACTCGGAAAGCCGAGGACCCCAAGAAGCGTGTTGACACAAAGGCTCCTGCAGCTCCGGCGCGGCGACCAGGTCAGCCTCAGAACAATCATGATTTCACATTGTGAACTTTATGTGTACTCACGGAAGTGAAGAACTATGAGCGAACAAAATTGGTTGGTCATTCGATGCCCTGGGTGTCAGTTATGTTTCGGCCATCGTTCTGTGTCCGGACGGTGTCCGCATTGTGGACAACGCATCGGTGAGGGGGCAGAAGTGTGCTTTAGAGCATCATCTTCATCTGAACTCCGGTTGGAAGTCGCCCTTGCAAACACGCCCGAACCTCTTCGGGATGCTTTGAGAGAAAAATTGTCCGGAAACGAATTGTTGTTTGACCAACCACAAGCCCCCTCTCCCCACGTGTTGATTGAGCAGGTACGACGCCGGTGCGATGAAGACAATTCCGTTGGGCGTATCACGGTCGATTCAATTCTCGCATCAAAACATGCTGATATGGACGCTGACGGCCTCATGGAGCGTGCTGAACAAGAAGGATTAGTGCTCCGAACAGGCGAAGGTCGCTGGCAGTTCCTTGAGTGAAGTTCATAGGTTAGACCTCGTGGCCAAGGATAACGGGCGTATGGGTTAGTTTGGCCTATACTCGGGCGTTTGGGACGCTTGGACCCAAGTTCAAATCTTGGTACGCCCACCATCAATGCCTCAATCCTCGCGTAAGCGTTGTATGGCCGACATCTCTTCGGTCAAAAGTACGTTCGGGGGTTATGTCTCAGGTTTGCAACCCTAGCGTTGGTATTCACCAACGGAGTGAACCCAAATAATGTGGAATCCAAATTGAGTTTTTACGTACGATTTTGGTGGGGCTTCAAGTTCTGCAGACCAAACCGCTTCTTCAAAATCCAGCGCCATTTGCCCTTCAATGAATTCCCCTAAATCGCCACCCTTGCTAGCGCTTGGGCAGTTGGAGTATTTCTTCGCTAGTTTTTTGAAGACCTTGAACGGCTTTTTAGACGTTTGAATCGTTTCAAGTAACTCTCTTGCATCCGGTTTGTTGGTGACGAGAATATGACGGGCGTGCGCCTTTCGTGGTGTCTTTCTTCGATCATGTCGTCGCACGTTTGTTCACCTTCTGTTTCGCCACAGTCGCCATTCTATCAAAAAGGTGTGCAACGAACCAGCAGAACATTCCTGCAAGGCAAGACTGCCATCCTTTGATTCCAACAGTGGAGCCCATTGCTCCTAATGTTCCATTGAACAAGAGCACCCACCCCAGCGAATAAGCGAGCAATGCTCCGTACGTAGGCATCGGTGTTTCTTTGGAGCAGATCCATGAACCGTTTCGACGGTGATGTTCTACCGCCATCATCGCCCCGACTCGGATGAAAAATGAGACCGGTTTTATCCCGGATGTTTCCTTTCTATAGATGGATTCAACGGGTATTTGACCGATGGTCCAACCTTTTTTTGCGAGTTGAATAAGCCAAAAATTTGGATATCCATAGCCACTCCAGGACTTCTCCCAGTTCCAGGATTGGAGGACTCTGTGGGAGGTCGCTGTAAATCCACATTGCGGGTCCCTGATGCGTTGTCCCGCAGCGAGTGATGTGAAGAAAGCCAATATGAATGAAGCGATTTTTCGTAATATCGGCATCTTGTTGTAACCCTTTGGATGAAGTGAACGGTCCCCTTTGACATGGTCATAGCGACCAGAGATTACCGGGGTAAGAATCGCCTCTAAATCCCCAGGGTTCATCTGACCGTCCCCAGCCATAACCGTACTTGCAAAGGGTGGCTCAAGTTGTTCCAAGAGGCATTGATGCCCCCGATCAATTGCACCACCTACACCAATTCCCTGGGTGTTGAGGACGATGACTTTGGCGGAACATGCGGCTTCTCTGGCACACCGTTCCGTTGAATCGGTAGAGCCGTCATTAATGACCACAACAAGGTCAACAAATGACGGAAGTGTTTCGAGAACACCTGCAATATGCAATTCTTCGTTGCGAGCAGGCACGACGACACCCACACTCCAGCCGTGTTGCATGGTTGCTCCTACAGTCGGCTTCTCATGAAAGTACGCTTGAAACGCTATCGTCTTGCCTCCAAGGGGAACAGGATTCATAGGTCATCCCTAACAGGCCACTTTGTGACTGAGTCCCTTCATCGCCTCGTTCTGGTTGCTCGGGACATTGAATTGCGTGTTGTATCGTTGATCGTTCGTTGCAAGGAAGTGGCCGCAAATGTCATCGTTCTGGACACCGGTTCAAACGATGAAACGGTTGAATTGGCTCAGGAAGTAGGATGCACAGTATACCACTACAATTCGGATTTATCACCGCAGTCCATCGCATCCTATCTTCGGGAACAGGAAGAAACGAGCGGGAAGAGTTTGATTCTACAAGTTTCACGCGCTTGGAAAATGTCCGATTTACCGCTCTCTGTAAACCGTGCTCGAGAACCTTGGGACATCCACTATACCTACAAGCATGAATCACTTGTCCCTCAAGATGACCAAGAAGTTGTCTTCGCATCCACAGAAATGCAACATCTTGTCTTGAGTGAAGACGGATGCCTGGCTCTTGCAGGCATGTCGCCCCTGGCCACACAACAAGATGTGCCCGCCTCATTGCGGGTTCGTTTTGTTGAAGCGGAAGCCCCCATTAATCTTCCACAACGTGAGTCTCTCGCTACTGCATCCCGATTTGCACAACTGTTCTATTGGATGCTTGAATCAAAGCATCCGCTCCTGTTGTTTGGGATTCCCGGTGTGGTTCTCTTTGTTCTTGGATACCGTTTGTCAGGAGATTTAGCTACGATGTTCACCGAACTTAACAGCACCTCAATCGGCGTGACGCTTGCAACCATTGCTATGACGCTTATCGGACTCTTTGCCATGATGGTGGCGATCATTTTGTACATCATGGGGAAGCAAGTTGAACGAATACAACACCAATACAACTGGCCAAAACAAAGCTGAATTTCTTGTGGAGATGAAGAACATGGTCGAGAAATTGGTATGCTTAGATATGGACCGAGTTTTGGTCGACCATTTGTCGACATGGCAGTTTGTCTACGACCAGCTCGGAATCTCAAACGATGAATCCTTTGAACTTTACAACCAAGGGAAACTCGATGAGTGGGATTGGATCAAACTGGACCTGGCGCTCATCAAATCCTCCTTCGACCACCCGATCACAGACGACCATCTCCGCTCATTGATGGCAGGCATGCCGATGATGAAGGGCTGGAAACTCCTGATTGCCCACCTTCTTTCCCAAGGCGTCAACGTGGCCATTGTAAGTGGTGGCTTACAAAAGACTGCGAGAGACATTGCGGCTTGCTTTCCCTCGAATCAGCCTTGGCGGAGGCGGTGGGGGGGAATCGACCGCCACACCGCTCGTGAACAAGCAGGTGGAATGGATTCAAAGTTGCATGTCTTTACCAATGGCTGGTTGGCTTCCACTCCGCTGGAATCGGGTGACTCTCTTATCAACGACTACGGTCGGTATCAAGTTCAAATGGACGGAAAGGGCTCGGTTGTTAAGATGCTTCAACGTCGTTTAAACGTCTTAAAAGAGCATACAGCCTCTGTTGGTGATTCATCAGGCGACATTGGAATGTTTCATGAAAGCAGTTGCGCAATCCTCTTCAATCCATGGGATGACAAGCCCAAAAAGCACGCTCATTTTGTCATTGAAGAGAAGGATTTGGGCCTTGTATTGGACCGGATTTGTGAGTCCCTGTCGATACCCAAACCTTGAAGAAACCGTTCGTGGTGTGAGCATCATGGTGTTTGGAGATGATTTCTTGACTTCGCTCTGCCCGCATTGCGGATTTCTACTTGGAGAATTTCTTCCGGGTTTGCCTTGTCCTGAATGCGGCAAGCCGCTGCTTTGATCACGGCGTGACACGGCGTGATGTTCGGGGGAACGGAATGACTTCCCGAATGTGGGATGCCCCTGAGAGCCAACTGACCACTCGGTCAACGCCAAGACCAAACCCACCGTGAGGCACACCACCGTATGCACGGGTGTCAATGTAGAACTGGTACGGTTCATGAGGCGTTCCTTCTTCGTCAAGTCGTCGCAGAATTTCCTCCTCAGACCATGTGCGTTCGCCTCCTCCAATGATTTCACCGTAACCTTCGGGTGCAAGGAGGTCGTGGCATAAAACGTATTTTTCGTCTTCAGTGTCAACACGGTGGTAGAACGGCTTGGCGATCTTGGGGTAGTGTGTGAGGAAGTGAGGGACATCAAAGTCCTGTGTGAGTACTTTTTCCTTAGAATAATCCAAATCATCTCCCCACTTGACATCAACGCCCATTCCTTGGAGGGTTTCAACAGCTTCATCATAACGCATCCTTGGATACGGATTGTCAGCATAACGCGCCACCAGATCCAGGTCACGATCAATTGACGCAAGTTCAGCCTCCCGTTCTTCGAGAAGTGTACGTGCTATGTGGCGTACGACGCCTTCACCATGAGCCATGATCTCATCGTTGGATGCCCAAGCCATTTCCATTTCAGCATGCCAGAACTCAGTAAGATGTCGGCGAGTACGGGATTCTTCTGCACGGAATGAGGGTGCGATGGTGTAAAGCCGTTCAAGGGCAGGCATGGCCGCCTCAGCATAGAGTTGCCAAGATTGTGTGAGGTATGCGGTTTCCCCAAAATAAGGGACTTCAAACAATGTTGAACCGCCTTCAACTGCCCCAGCCACAAAGTTGGGTGCCTGATATTCAATGAAGTCTTCATTTCTGAAATAGTTGTGAATGGCGCCAAATGCAGAACTTCGCAGTTTCAACATCGTGGTCATGCGGCTGGTGCGTAGGTAAAGATGGCGGTGATTGAGCAGGAATTCTGAACCACCAGGCATGGGTTCTCCGTCTTCATCAACCACCTCAAGGGCTTCTTTATTGATTGGAAACGGGCGCTCTGGGTCAACAGCCCCGACAATTTCAACCGTTTCGACCACGAGTTCATGTCCACCCGGTGATCGTTCGTCAACATTTACGGTTCCGTTCAGTATCACGCTGGATTCAATGAGTGCTTCTTTTAGAGCCTCAAAAGCAGGTTCTCCAATGGTGTCTTTTTTACCGACGCATTGGATGTCTCCAGTTGAGTCACGCAAAACGATGAATCGCATTTTATTGGAACCTCGAGTACGCTTAACCCATCCTTTCAGTTCAACGGTCTGTCCATCATGCAATCCATCTTGCACATCTCCAATCCATACGGTCTTGGTCATACTCGCACCTGTTGTTCCATTCGGGGCGTCTAATTCAATGTCACCCTTCCCATGACTGAGAGAAATCAATGGCTTTGTGATTAAATCGTGCAAAGGGTCAAAACCATCGGCGGGAATGAAAGTCCATGAAAAAGTTGGCGGTTTATGCCTTAGGTGGTAATGCCTTGCAACCTCCAAAAGCAGAATCTTCCAGCAGCGCTGAAGTTCTCGCACGGGTTATGAGCGATGTCATCGACATGTTGGAAATGGATTGGACGGTCATTATCACCCATGGGAACGGGCCACAAGTGGGCTACCTCATGGAAATGGATGGAGACGGCGTACATTCTCTTGAATCGTGGGTGGCGGCCACTCAGGGCATGATTGGGCACGAACTTTCTATGAATCTACAAGGTATTCTCCAGCGTCGGCTTCGCCCCGAACGAACCGCTGTGATTCTGACTCGGGTACTGGTGGATGGGGACGACCCGGCTTTTGCAACTCCGACCAAACCTGTTGGTCCGATTCTTGATTCCAAAACCGTCATGTCTGCTGATTGGGACATTGCACAAACCATCCATGGGCCTCGCCGAGTCGTTGCAAGCCCCAAACCCCTTCAGATTCTTGAATTGGACGTCATTCGCAAACTTGTTGAATTGCAAGCCGTCGTCATTTGTGGTGGTGGTGGAGGTGTCCCTGTGGTCGACCGTGAGGGGCATCATCTTGGAGTTCCAGCAGTGATTGACAAAGATCTGCTCTCCTCGAGGTTAGCCATCGACCTCAAGGCAGATGCGCTCATCATTTCAACCGACGCAGATGCGGTTTACACCGGATTTGGTACGCCCAAGGCCAAGGCTCTGCGCCGTTTGTCAGTGGCTGAGGCTATGAAAATGGACGAGGCGGGGGAGTTCCCTGCTGGTTCGATGGCTCCAAAGGTCACCGCCTTGTGCTCATATGTTGGAGCTCTGAATGAAGGCCAAGCTATTTTCTGTACCCCAGGTTCCGTCCTTGATGCTCTTCGTGGTGAAAGTGGAACCGCATTTACCGTTTCGTAGATGGCTCATTCTCCACCTTGGTGAAAGAATCACATTGATATGATGGCGACCCTTGGGATGAATCATGAAGACAACCCCTTTCATTGAAGCCGAAGCACACTGTGATGGACCATGTGGCGTTTACGACCCTGCAAGTGCTCGTGTTGCTGCTGAAGCCGTTCAATCCATGACCAAAAAAATGCTTGGCCTCACCTGCCCTGAAACCTCTGACGGACCTGCAATGGCTACCTACCTCAACACCATGTCTCGTTATGCAGCCATCAAAGAAGAAGAAGCACAAAAGTGCAAAGATGAACTCTTGGTTCTATGGACCGATTTCTTCAAACCTCAGCACCTCGAAGGAAACCCAGATTTGCACGATACCTTCTGGCATGCTGCTAAACTCTGCTCTGCTTGCAAAGTTGAAGTTTCATCTCATCACGCCCAAGAACTCATGGATGCATGTGAAGCAATTCACAACATGTTCTGGGCCGTCAAGGGACGAGAAGTCCCCTGGATTCGAGCTTCCTGAGGCCCATTTATGTCCGAACCGTTTCAGGTTCGTATCAAAGGCGACAGCATGTGGCCCACGTTCAGTGACGGAGATACACTCACCTTTGCCCATCTCTTAGATCAACACCATGTGGATGCCGGAGTTGTCGTTCTAGCAAAGCATCCATTGAAACTTGACGTGCTCGTGGTCAAACGGGTTCATTCAGTGGAGCCCGATGGGCGCTTTTTTTTGGTTGGAGACCAACCGGACCCCCTTGGTTCGGAAGATTCCCACAACTTCGGCCCAGTTCACCGCTCAGCCATTGTTGGTTATCTCTTGGAGTGACGGTTTGAATGGCGGGCCTGACGGGGTTCGAACCCGCGGCCGATGGATTAAGAGTCCATCGCTCTACCTGACTAAGCTACAGGCCCACTCCGGCCTTCCGCCCCGCCTATTTAACGGTTCATGCCCGTGCTAAAGCAACGGTTCATGATGTGTGTTCCTTCTCTAAAACCGAAACGCCATCAACACCGGCTAAGATCACGACATCACACATGTTGGTGAACAATCCTACCTGTACGACCCCGGCAATGTGGAGCAGTTCTCCCTCGGTTTGGGCAGGATGACTGATGGTTGCACCGGTTTGAGCATCGATGATGAAATTCCCGTTATCGGTGACAAGGTGTCCGTTTTCTCCCTGTCTGATGCTCGCTTCACACCCGAGTGTCTCTTGGATGGCTTGGAGCGTGGTGCCGTAGGAAAACGGGGTGACTTCAATCGGAAGTGGGAAGGCTCCCAAGCAGTCGACCCTTTTGCGGTCATCGGCTACAACGACCATCTTTGCAGAGGATTGGGCTACGACTTTTTCCCGGAGTAAAGCTGCTCCCCCACCTTTGATGAGTTGAAATTCTGGGTCAAACTCGTCTGTTCCATCGATGACTACATCCAGTCCGTCCAATTCATCAAGTTCACAGAGCTTAATTCCTTGCTCCTTTGCGAGCTGTTCGGTTGCAAGAGATGTTGGGACGCCAACGATTTCTAATCCCTCATCTCGAACTCTTCTGCCGAGTTCCAAGATGGTGTACTTCACAGTTGAGCCCGTGCCAAGGCCCACTTTCATTCCACTTGTGACATACCTGCATGCGGCGATACCTGCTTCAGCTTTGAGCGCTTCAACGTCCATAACGTGTGCTTATGCACCCGCCCTATTGTATTTCTTCAACAAGAATCCTCAAGTATCTCAGTCCGAAGGCTTTAGACCTTTGATTTCATGACTTGACCTATGAGGGGAGCGCACCGCAGTGGAATCATTGCAGCCGGGCTGGTCATACTTTTTCTGTTGTCATTGGTTCCAGTACTTCACCCTGAACCGGTCCAATCGTTGTCAAACGACGGTCCCTCGGCAGACTTTGAGGCGTCAACTCTCGGTCAAGCAACCACTTTGACCGTTGGTTCATGGCCTGATGGAGCCAACCAAAGAGTCACGATTAGCGTCCCAGATGGCCATGCAGTAGAATCCCTGGGTCTTGAAATTGAAGCATCAGACCTTAGCGATTCAGTCGCTACTTCATGGAACGAAGTTGGCGATTTTGACCAAGGCTCGGTATACGATGGCATGGACGTCAACGCGTCTTCGCTCATGATCCTCCCTCAAGATTGGGAATACGATTTCGAATCTGGAACTTTTGAACCCGAGTGGAGTTTGGCTGGAACTTCAAACTGGGCTATTGTTGCAGATACCCGTCTCGGCGGGCAACAATTGGCCAAAGCGGGCACCATCTCCAACAATCAAGAATCTCGTATGACGCTTGATGTTTCTCAACTCCCAGCTTCATCTGGAACCTTCCAATACAGCGTTTCATCCGAATCCAATTATGATTACTTGCTCTTTTGCATTGACAATACCGGTTGTTCACGATTCAGCGGCTATGCGCAACGCTGGTCTGGAACGGTGAACAACGCACAGCAAACCTTCACGATTCCCGCTACTGCTCAAACATTGACTTGGAAGTATTTGAAAGACGGGAGCGTTAGTTCGGGTTCAGACACGGCTTGGGTTGATGACATCGTCATCACGCCCACGAGTGGTTCGGGAACCGGTGAAGGTAACTGGACATCTCCTGCTTTTGGACCCGGGGATTTAGGACGAGGTGAAGAGAAAACCTACGGTTACATGCACATGGATGCGAGCATTGCCTCATCGGCTGTTTTTGAGTGGCAACTCTTGGATGCACAATCGATGCTTCCTGTCCCGGGCTTTGAGCACATGACTTCAACTCAAGTGGATTTTGGGATGATCGATTGGATGGAATACCCCTCTGTCCGCATGAAACTGCACATGGTGCAAGGTTCCGGAAGTGACGAGAGCGAGATCCGTAGCATTTCCTTCGATGGCCATCTCATGAAAACATTCGATAAGGATCCCACAGGAGACGGGTGGGACATACAATCGGGTTCATGGCAGACCAGTGGAGCCATTAGCAGCAGCGGTACAGTTACGTCTGAAACCTTCCATGTCAGAAGTGGTTTTTCATCCATAGAATCCTCAAACAGTGTCATCGGGCCCGGAGTGATGGATGTTTCAATCGATGGAGGTTCTACTTGGCTGACTTTGGACTCAGAAGGAAACCTTGACCTTGATGCTCCAGCATTCATGGCTCAATTCCGTATGAAGAGCACCGGTGGGACCTATACATGGGACGCATTTGAGGTGGAACTCGTACGGACTTCAGTTGTTCGTGGCCTTCGCTTTGATGTCGGCCTTGATGGCACTCCTGAATGGTCAATGGAACGAAACGGTTTAGGTTCGCTAGGGATACAAGATGAATTGTTGAACGGTAGGATGTGGCAGACCATCGCAACATCACCATCAGGCTCTGCTAACTTTGATGTCGCGCTACCTACTGATGGAGTGGATGCTTTTGAGTTTGCACTTGCATCACCTGAATTGGAACTTCTAAGCCCGTTTATGGCCATGTCAGTCAACGGCCAAGATATCCTTAATCGTGGCTTGTCCAACCTTCAAGATTTGGAGGTTGTATCTCTTACTCAAACCGAACTGAACTCGCTAAATACCGCTCTTGGAACCGCATCAAACACCGTTGGCCTCCCCTCGCTAGAAATGGCAAACCTACAGATTCGTATTGGTTCTTCATTGTCTTCGGGAGACGTCCTCCTTGGTGGAGTCTTTGGCCCGTACAACTCGGAAATGACCCTCTCTTTCAATGCCGTCCATCCACTTGTCATCGGATTGAACGATGCTCTATCTTCGGTTGTTGCTGTCCAAGGGCAGAAAGAAATCGCTCTGCCCGTCAGGATGGATGGTACAGGAGCAATTTCCCTTACTGTCACTGATCTGCAAACACAAGCCTCAGTTGAGCCCGTCTCCTTTGTTGTAGAAAACGTATCAAACACGCTTGTTCCGAGCAACGATTGGATTGAAACAGCTGCTACGTTCGATTTCGCGGGGATTGGTGTGTCGGACGCTCTCACACATGCAGAGCAATCTTCTTGGGATGTTGAATTGAATTTGTTCGGTCCAAGCCAGCAGACGAACATTCGTTGCCCCGTCAACGCCCTTCCAATCACTCCAGTCAGTATCTCATCGTGCACGACAAGCGGCATCCCACTCATCTGGTTTGATGACGGCGAGTCCGGCTCAATTGGTGCGACCTCAGCGGGCAGCTTTTTAGAAATTCAACATCGGTTCAAATTCCCCGATTCTTGGGATGACGAACCCTCTGCCGTGATGGCCGTCAATTTCCTTGCACCCACGGGTCCAATGCTACCAGTTTCAGCAAGCTTTGGTTTAGGAAACGACCAGGGTGTTGAGAATGACATTTCACTTGAATCGTGGTCGGTTCTCTCCAGCAATGGAATTCGCTCTACTCCAACCCACCATTACCTGCGTGCTGGGGATTTCATCAACATTGAAGTGGTTCTCGGATTTGAAGGCGTTGACGAAGGGTCACCGCGTACAGGACAGGCGTTGGTTCGGTTCATGGTCGATGGAGCGGAATACGCTACGACCTCTTCATACTCCGACGGCGTCGCGCTGTTCCCCTACAGCATTCCAACAGGAAGAACCTCAATTGACCTCGGCGTTGAAGTGATTCCTCTCAGAGGGCAAAGTGTTGTTCATGAGGTTGAAACATCATTCACTTTCCTGTTTGATAACATTGCACCGACTCTCATTTCCTCCGATGTTGAGACCTTCGACAATCGTGATTCTAGCCCCGTTACTTCATTGGCGTTCACCATCAGTGACCGTCCTCACCTTCCAACCCATGCGAAGGCTCACGTTTGGCTCTCATGGATGGACGATGCCAATCAGGACGGCACAATGGACCTCGAAGAAATCCATTCTCTCGACCTCATGCAACCAGAAAACCTCACCTTGCTGATGGATGAGTATACGTTGCTCTTGGACACATCGGATGCAACACTCGGAGATTATTTCGTGGGTTGGTTGGAAGTCGCAGACAGTGCAGGGCACCTCATGATGGATTCAGGATCGTATTCAACTCCTCTCTTCCACGTTCAAATCAACGATAACGGAGCACCTTCTCTTGGAGCAGCAACCGTTGGATGGGAGCAAGGGGTAAATCCATGGATGCATCCGGGGGAAGCCAATACCATCAGCGTCCCTATTTGGGAAAAGAATGGAATCTTTGACCTCGCTGAAATTCATCTTTCACTGGCCTCAAATACACCGACTCCTGCGACCATATCTTGGAACCAATCAACGGGTATCTGCTCCTCCTCTCATAATTACGTCAATGTGGAATCATGTCAACTGGTACCGACTGAAGCAGGAGACTTATTCTCAAGAAACGGTGCATTTGAAGCCAATTTCACAATTGAATGGGGCTACGATGCAGATACCTCACTGCTCCGTATTCCAAACATCATCATGTTGGACCAATCAGGACAATCAAACCGCTTCACTCTTGAAAAATTAGGGTGGAAGTTCTCAAGCGAAGTTGTGTTTGATGAGAACTCATTGTCAATCCAACTTGGCGATGAAGCAAGCGATTCACTTGGCTACTGGGTCAAACCCAGAACCACGTTTGAACTTTCAGGGTCACTGATGTGGTTCAGAACAGGAGATTCGTTGCAGCAGGACCTTGATGTGGAAATGAATTTAGGCGAAAATTCAGTGGTTCTTGAAACAGTTAACGGTTCATTCTTCGGAACCGTTATGGCTCCGCTACAGGAGAATACCTACGGTTTGACTGGAGGATTGTTCGACGCCCCTAATGGGGCGATTTACAGGGGAGACAACTCAGCTTTCATTTGGTTTATTGTTGACAATCAAGCCCCGAGTGTGACTGCAATTGACCGTCCATCAGCCAATTCCGAGCTCAAGGAAGAGGATTGGAAAGGCTTGCAATTTGAACTGCGTTTGAATGAAAATTCACAATTGGATGAATCCACACTTCGCCTCCATTGGTCCTTAAATGAGGCGGGACTCGGCATTAATTCATATGTTTATGATAACGGAAGTATTGCCCTTGAGATATTGGGTGAAAGACTCTCAGGTACATCCATACCTGTTCGGGCTGCGTTGGATTTGGATGAATTGATGCTTCCTGTGTTCCGCACAAGCTCTGTTGAACTGCGAATTTGGGTTACCGGAATGGATGCGGCCGGCCATCCTGTGAATGAGGTCTTCAATGACATAGACTCGCCTCTTCGAGTTTGGTCGCTAGAACAACGGGTTCCGGAGTATGCCTTCTCAAAGGTGGAGATGGATCCTAAATCTGATATTCACCAAGGCGATTATGTTGAAATTGCAACCATGATCTCCAACTTCGGTCTCGCAGATGGTGAGGCCCAAGTCATCGTAAATCTTGTTGAATCAACCGGGGCCAGAACCCAACTTGATGCCCAAACGCTCACGATTCAAAGCGGTGAAACCGTACTCTACGATTACTCATGGAAACCAACTCGTGACGGTACGATGTGGCTCGAAATTAACATCGTTAACGGCCCTTCGGTTCAATCCAGTACGGTTCGTGTGGACGAGCCTCGTACTGAGGGTGTGTTAGGGAGTATAGCGAGTGTGAATTCATCGTTGCTGGTCGTCGTCGGATTGCTGTCATTGAGCCTCATTGGTCTCCTTGTCTATGGGCTGCGCCGAGAATCGGTTCCGGAATTAACTACAGCACCTTCCCGACCAACTCCTCCCCGCCAGAAGGTAGAACCAACCAATCAACAGGGTCCATATGGAGCCTCTGCTGAGGTTTCTTCACCTGGTGAAAATCCCTATCAGTGAATGTTTTCCTTTCAACGGCGCATTGAAATGCGAGAGGCTAACAGTTCCGCATGGAGGGAGTAGGAGGATCGCTGACAGAGTTCGACTCTGAGGAAAGTCCCCTCTCCGTAGTGCAAGCGGCTGACAGAAGGAAGCAAACAGAAATGGTTGGGTTAATGCTGCAGAAACGAACGATGCAAGGTGTGTACGATGACGTTGAAAGACCGAGATTGCCTTGTTGTCGATGAGACGAGCAACCCCGCTGGAGCAAGTCCAAACCGTTCCGTTAACTCGGCACGACGAGGAACAGGTAGGACGCACAGTTGAATGCGATCACCGAAAGGGAACAGAAAGGGGCTTACTCCCTACTCCCTCCACTTCAACAAATACAACCGAATTATCAAATTGGCTCTTCAATGACTATGGCGTCAAGTGATTTCATGACCTCAGGTTGCGAAACTGCGATTCCATCTCCAAAGTCAATCCAAGAGGGATGGCCGTTCATCTTTGCTCTCGCAACATGTTCTGCTGTAATGATCGCCGGCAGTAGGAAAGAACTGGTGAGGAATGCAAAGATGATGAGGAGACACATCAGCATGAAGAAATTCTCAAGACCAGGGAATGCCGCCAAGAATCCCGCTCCAATGCCTGAAACAGTGGTGATGGTCGTTTCAAAAATGGTTTGCCCTGTTTCTTCAATCGCAGATGCAATGCCATGAGGCGATTCCCCCTCTTCCTGTATTCTGTGCATGACGTGAATGGCATCGTCGACTCCAATTCCAAAGACAATCGTCCCGATCATCGCCGTGAAAATATTAACATTGACGTCCCCGCTTTGCATGAGAAGTGGTTGCCATAAGATGACCACGGCCACCGGAATCATCGTGTAAATCCCTAGTCTTGGGGAGCGGAATACAATCGCAAGAAGAATCGTAAGGACGAGCAGCGTGATGATCGTTGTTTTGCTCTGTGTGTCATGAATTCCATCGTTGATATCTAGAGATACAGGGAGTCCACCGGTAAGTAAGGAAGTTCTTGTATTGAGTAATATAGGCCCATCGCCTAGAATTTCATCGATCTCATCCCTTAGTTCTCCCGCTACGTTGAGATTCATGTAAGGCTGAGTCACATAGACGATGGCTTTGTCCCCGTCTTCATTGAGAAGCATTGAACGAACCTCTTCTGACAACGTGTCAAAAGCCACGTTGACCATGTCTTTTCTTAGGGCTTCACGTTCCGAAACAGGGATCAAGGTCCATCCAGGGCAGTTAAGGTCTAAAATTTCTTGACTGTCCCAACACGGGTCATGAAGTAAATCCCAGAGAGAGCCATCGCCTACACTCACTCCGTCGGCGAGGGTTATTGTTGCAGGTATTGTTTTGAGGAACGTGATGATGCTTGTCGTTGATGTTTCATCGACTTGGTCGATGGCACCTTCTATGGAATCCATTGAATCAAGAACAGGGAGGTCTCTGATGTTTTCTGTTCCGTTGAGGTTGGGCCGTTCAGCAGCATCGTAGATGAACAGTGATGTTTGTCCACTGCTGAATTGACGGGAATACTCTGCGAGGGAGTTGAGGGAATCGATTCCGTCGGGAGCTTCCGATGAACCAGTGATGGGTTTGTTCATTTCGTCTAGATTTGCAATTCCGTAGGAGGTGACTGCAGCGGTGATTACCAGCAATATGAGGAATCCTCGGACCGGCAATTTGCCGATGTTTCTCCAAACAGATGGATTGCTTCTTTTGTTGAATTTCAGCAACCAAGACAGGGTTGGTACGAGGATAATACTGAGGATAAGGGTTGAGAAAATTCCGATAACAAGTGTGATTCCAACGGATCGAATTGGAGATATGGGGACGATTGCAGGAGCGATGAGTACTGAAAAACCAACGATGGTAGTAAGCGCGGATAGGAATACAGCAACACCGGTTGAACGGGTCATTTCCATCACACAGGATTTGTAAAAATCAAGGTCCCAGAGGTCGGGCACTTCCAATTCATGCGCCCCTCGCTTTCGCCTTCGTTCGTTTTCATCGTGAGCCTTGTCTATTTCCTTTCGCCGCACCTCCTCGATACGATTCACCATGTGAAGGGAATAATCTACTCCAAGCCCGATAAGAATCGGGAAGGTGGCTACAATCATTGGTGTGAGCGTGATGTCAAGAATGACCGACGTACCAAAGGTAATTGCAAGAGCCATCATAATCGGAGTTCCAGTGATGACGACGACTTTTGCAGACCGATGCAGGAAGGTGATGATGAGGATCGTGAACAATACTGAAAACGGTAGAATCATCAACAGGTCCTCATAGATTGCATCCGATATGTCTTCGAGGACTTTCGTTAATCCCGTCACGGTCATTTCGGTATTTTGATAGTCGGTTGGCCGGTTATCAATGACCTCCTGGAAGTGTTTTAAAAGTTCTGAAAAATCACTGAATTCATTGGTTACGCTTGGGTCATGGTGCATGCCGACAACAATGGCCGTTGTGTCCCAAATACCATCTCCATCCATGTCATTGGTGTAGTTTCCATCGCCATCGCTGTCCACCGTTGGATCCATGTCGTTCGTATCCTTGAACAACGAGTCAAATCCACCTTCGGATTCTTCTATGATTTGGTCAATCCGGTCTTGGTCAGGAATGCTGTATTCTCCCCCAGTTTGATCTTGACTGCAATCAATCGATAGCGGTACACGTTCGTTGACAATGTTGGCGCAGAGGGCGGTATTGAAACGGCCATCGGATGAATTGATTTCCTTGATGACTTGGGCAGGAGAAATAATCCAAAGCACACCGTCTTTCCTGCCGTGGTCCAACTTGTCATAATCGATTCCTCTTCCCCGAGAGTCGCTGTTAATGTTGGTGGAATCCCCTTCAATCCAACTGATTTCTTTCAGGAAGTTTTCCTCAGTGATGTTCGTAGAATCGGCGGTGTTGAACGCATTGGGCGTTTGTATGTAGATGATGGCAAGGTCAGTGGACCATTCAGTACGAACTTCAAGGAGAAGCTCGGTCGAAGGGGCTCCATCGGGGAGGAAGATCTCCACGTCATCGTCAATTTGCTGTTGAAATGACATCCCTTGTTGGGCAAAAATACCGGTGATGACGAGAAGCAATACCAGTATGGTTCCAGGGGATTTCAAAACATTGGAATAGAGGCCATCAAGGCGTAGATTGGCCCATTGTTTTACACGTTGATTGGCCTGTGAGAGTTGTTCAAGAGCGATTTCCAAGCCGGAGGCTTCGCTCTTCATGATGCTCCCATACAACGGTGGCTCAAGAATCATTCCGTAGAACGAGCATCAAATGCTTCCTTCTCAACAGGCGTCAAAGGCTTGAATGAGGTAATCCGTAAGTGGACTTGTATGTGCAAGTTCTGAGATTCCATCCATTCCTTCTGCTGCATAGGCGCGCACAACATCACGAACTCGAACGTTACCTTCTGATGAACGTGCGAGAATCATAGCCCCTTTGATGGGTTTACCGGTTCCATGCGGGTCGTAGACGGTGTCCAGGGCCTCTTCGAGGAACCATTCGGCCTTACCTCCTGGTTCGCCTTCGTATGTTTTCTTCGGCTTCTTAGCGCCAAACATACCTCCGGATTTCGCTTTGGGTTTGGTTGGGGCTGAACTTTTCTTTGGTTTGGAGGCGGTACTCGCAGCGCCTTTGTCCTTGGACGATGAAGCAGATGTTTTGGCTTCTGCTTCAAGTTCTTTACGAATTTCTTTCTCAATCTTCTTCCGAAGTTCTTCCTCATCCACTTCGGAAGCCGGTGCAGTGGCACTCTTTGCATCGGAAAGTTGGTCCTTGAGGTCTTGAATTTTATCTTGGTAGGTTGAAGAAAGGTGCATCAGAGAGGTTTTCATGGACGCCTCGAGTTGCATTGCGAGGAACGAATGAGCGGTTTCGGTCCACTTCTTCCATTGCAGCAATGCATTTGCATGGATGTCCGAACCACATTTGGGGCAAAAGCTCTTCTTTGGAGGGACCATGATTGGTACGCTCTTCAATGCCTCTGAGGTTAACGCTTGAGGGTCACCTTGTGAGGCTTGTATGAGATGGATACTCGCTTTCAGGCCAAGGTCCATCGCTTCAACAAATACCTCGTTTTCGAGGTCAAAGGTTCCCGCTGCCTTCAAGTCACCAACTTTTGAGGATGCGATCGCATCAATGGCAGCATCTGCTGCCGAGTTTCCCCAGTTGATGTTTTGGAGGGCGGGGGCGATTTCCATTGCTGAGGTCGGTGCTTCAAATGCTTCGTTCAATGCACTTTCTCCAACATCAGCTGCTGCGGCTATGCCGAGTGCAATGGGGTCGGCTCCATCTTCAACTTGGGCAATCATGTCAAATTTTTGCGCCATCGAAAGGTCGTCACGGATACGAATTACATCTTTGAGTTGGTTTAAATCGTGGCCAGTGGCGGTAATTGGGCCCTGAAGTGACAGGTCGTGTCCACAGGAGAGGCAGAATTTGGCGGTGACTTCAACACCTGCCTCACATGTCGGACAATACACCCCTCCCATATGCTCCCAAGGTAAGTGACTCCTTTTGAAGGGTATGTCTCAAACTCTTGATGCAGGACCGCTTCTTGGTGGGTGCATGGATGTGGCGATTACGATAATTGGGCAGCGCAAGCCTTGGCCAACGTACACACTTCTTCACGAACACAATTTGCTAAGATGGGGGCTAAACGAGGGCCACGTTCGCTTCCCATGAACATCGCATAGCACGCCCTGTACATGGAGCGCATGGGTGCCTCAGCATGCAATGCTGCATTTTTGAAGGCGAGCGTAATGCCCTCGGCCGTCCATTCAGCAGCGTCTAATTCAGCAGCAATATGGGGTATGACCTTCCGTTGTTCATCATCCAATCCAGAGAGGGAGGTCTCATCCGGTTGGGTGAGTATCATGATTCGCATTTCTTCGGGGAAGTGTTTGGATTCAATCCATGCTCGCATCCTCTTGAGTCGGTCGGAGAGAACCGATGTTGGTCCCGAGATGGCCCCTGATTCTTTGAGCGATGACCAAATTCCATCGTCATCCGGTTTGATTTGAGCGAGAAGTGCGAGGTGTCGAAAACTCACTGAAGTCGCTTCTGCCTGCTCTCCAGCAGATACCATGGACAGTCGTAGGGCAGCTTCTGCGTCTTCAATTTGGACGCGTTGCCTTCTGCTCAATGCATCATTGGAACGTTCTTCGACGAAATCCCTTGAAGAAAGTCGTTCATATTCGTCAGCAAGATTGACTAAACCCATTCCCGTGTCAAATTCTATAGCCTTATTCGGTTTGGAATTTGCGATCAAAAGGCGAAGGATTTCGGGCGGGACAAGGCGAAGCGCCTCAATCGGCCCAACCGTGTTTCCAGTCGAGGATGACATCGCTCCTTTCCCACGAAGGCTGATCCATTCATAGACCAAGGATTGAGGCGGTTCATGGCCGAAAAAGGCAGCGATTTCAACTCCCGTCGCAAACGAGCCACCAGCGGCCCCATGGTCCTTTCCGAACGGCTCACAGGTGATGCTATTGAATCCCCATTTGGCCGGCCAATCCAATCTCCAAGGCAGTTTCCCTTCACCCTTGGTAATGTCGGATTGTCCCATTGAACCGTGTTGGTCCGTCCACGTGACCATCGGATATTCGTATCCAGTGATCGTTAGGCCATCGAGTGAACCTTTAGAATCAATCGGCTGCCAGGGAAACCAATCTGCTGGAAGTTCTCTTCCAGATACTCGTTCGATGATTTCTCGGATCGCATCGGGGTTATCGCATGCTTTTTTGGCGGCGTCTGCAAATTTCCCTTCTCTGTACGATGTGAGGTTTGGAATTAACCGAGGTTCAACACCGATTTGCTTGAGGGCCTTGAGAAAAGGTTCGAGAAAGTGGTCGCCATACGACCAGCCTTCACTCTTAAAGCGGTCCCAATCGGGCTTTCCGTCCTCGTTTGGCGCAGGGATTGCACCGAGTTGGTGGCCAATAAATTCTTCATAGGATGGGTCCAAAAAAGGATAGACCTTGCGCAACGGGTCCGCATTATCTACGACAAAAACCAATTCTGCATTGAGTCCTGCTCTACGGGCTGCCCGTGTAATCATGTCTCCCGTGAGAATTTCCCTGAGGTGGCCAATGTGGAATTCGCCACTCGGTGTGATTCCGGTTGCAATAATGTGGTCGCTACCACTCTCAGCGAGCCGTTTCGCGATGACGTCGGACCAGTGCATGACATCATCTCACACAGCAACGGCACGAATCAATCCACGAAGAGGTACATCATCGATTTCGTTTCGAGTTGTTTTGTTGACAAGAACCACTGCAAGGGCAACATCGCCGCCTGCATCCCGAATGGATTGGATGGTTTTTGACATTGTCATTCCGGATGAGAGAACGTCGTCGATGATGATCACTCGTTTACCAGCGACCTGCCCGTATTTTGTAGAGAGTGAACCGCTACCTGCTCCTTCATCAGTCGTGCGGAAAACGGTCATGTCCGATTCAAGCATGCGGGCGACCTCAAAAGCAAATGCGATTCCATTGATGGAAATTCCAACCACGGTATCAATGTCGTCGTGTCCGATTTCTTCATCGGCAACATCGGCCATAATGGCTCCAATCGACGCGATGCGGTGGGGGCGGACTCCAAGCGTTCTCCAACCGATACGAACATCACTCGGCCGGTCTTTTTCTCCGGTTCCGGTCAACAGCCAAGTAATGGTGTCTTGAGATAGGGACAATTCATCTGCTATTTGTTGAGTGTTCAACCCCTCTTTTCGTAGATTGGTTGCAAGGACCTTCAGTTCTTCAATGCTTAACACCATGATGCTCATTTCAACGGGTTGGTTTGACCCACATGAATGCTTTCCTGTAAATACCTCGCTGGGCGAAAGTCTTGAAGGGTGGGAGGCCGGCCACGAATCATGGCCGACTTTGATTACGAGTCCCTCCTTGACCGTGCCCGTGAGAACATTCCAGAGGAAATCTCCAGTCGGTCACGTTGGCGATTGCCTGCTCCACAAATCCTCATCGAGGGTTCAAACACAATCTTTCGTAACTTCAACGATGTTGTTTCGATGATGGACAGGGATGAAAACCACGTCTACCAATACATCTTGAACGATCTGGGTACATCCGGTTCCCGTGACGGCCCTCGTGCACGCTTTAAGGGGCGAATTCCTCCAAAGCGAATTAAGAACACGATTGCTAGCTACGTGAACACTTACATCAAGTGCAGTCAATGTTCGGCACCGGATACACATTTCATCCGTGAAGACAGAACCACCCTGCTCAAGTGTCAAGCATGCGGTGCAACTCGGCCAGTCAAATTGTGATCACTCACTGAGGTCAAGTGTGAACTTCACCTGGACTTCACCCGTCTCCAGATGTTTGAGAACGGCATCAAATGCGCCGTCCGCTTCAAGTGAATACCATGTTCCTTCGGGGTAAACAACGCATGTCGGTCCAAATTCACAGTGATCGAGGCACCCGGATTTCTGGACTCGAACGCCCTTGAGGCCCTTATCACGAACCGATTGTTTGAGTTCTCGCATCATGCTCATGCTGTCCTTAGGAAGGCACGATGGTCGAGCCGCTCCTTCGGGTCGTTCGTGCGCACAGACGAATGCATGGCGCATGAAACCAGGTTCTTTGCGTCCTTTTGGGTCCTTCGGCATATGCTCACCTGAGTGCGTTAATCGCTTTGGCTAGGCGGATGTCTTTCTCTGTAATCGCCTGCTCGTCATGGGTCATCAATTCAATCACGACATAGCCCCATCCAAAGTGGATGTCTGCATGATGAGCATGTTCCTCGCAGATGTCGGAGATTTCATCAACAAAGGATTTGGCTTGTTTGAAATCCTCAAAGGCCGCTTCATGCATGAGCCGTCCGTCAATTTCCTCCCAACCCTCTGGAAGGTCCATTGATTTCAACCCCAGAGATGTGAATCGTCGTTTCCTTTGGTCTGCTTCTCCACCTTTTCGTGAAGGGTTGAACGACGCTTCATGTCTTCTCGCTCGTAAGCCAGCAAATGATCATCATCGATGTACGCTGGCCGTGTGTGCGCTACAAGTACGATTCGAACGATGACTTCACGAGCCACAAAATGACTGCGACCGTCTTCGCCGAGGATTTCCAAACTGGTTTTACCGCTGGAGAGGAGTCTGCCTCGAATGTAAGCGTCTTCAGGGTCGCTGAATGCTTGAACGTTCATGTGGACTTCAATGAAATCATCCTTGCGAAGCCCATGACGGCGTTCAAGAAGGTCTCCAGTGTGTACCGATGCTAACTCGTCAAGGTCGGGTGAACCCAAGTCCTTCCACATTGGTTGCGCCCATTCAGGTAGTCCGGTTCCCGTTTTCTTCTTCGCCATGTCTTGGTGAATCGGCGAGCGTACTTGAACCTCCCCTTTCATATTAAAGAGGCCTAATGGACGGGTGACTTCTTGAAGTGCGGGCCACGGGCATGAGTTGAGGGAAGAACATGAAAGTATCTTGGCGAACGTTGAGCACCGTCTTACTGGAAGACGAATTGCTCGACAAAGCCTTCTCTCGAGCTAAGAAAGCGGCTGACCGAGTTGACGACCCTGTTCGTGTGTTTCGTGTGCGAAAACAGATGACCCGTATGGTCCAAACCGCAGCCGATGTCATCTCCAATCAATTCATTGAACTCGTGGCTGCTTGGCCATCGCTTGACCAATCGCCTTTGTTTGATATTGCGATGATCGATGCTTGTGTAGGAAGCGATGATTATCGTAAAAACCTCGCAGCCCTTCAATGGGCTGGGAAGCAAGTACTACGGATTGCTTCACAGAATACTAAGAAGATTATTCGTACGGGTCGTACGGAATTAATGCACGATGCTCGAAGGGAAGCCTACGGACGTATTTCATCCATCATGCGACAAGTAAGTTCTTCATTACTTTGGCTAAGCGAGGCAAGAGAGACACTCAAGCGCCTTCCTAAAATCGACCCAATTCTTCCTTGTGTTGTGGTATGTGGAGCGCCTAACGTTGGTAAGTCTGCCTTCATTTCAGCATTGAGTTCGGGCAACATGGAAGTCAACCATTATCCATTTACAACCAAGCAAATTCACGTTGGGCATTTCGTCCATCGCAGGCTCCAATATCAGCTGGTTGACACGCCAGGTCTGTTGGACCGACCTATGAATGAACGAAACTACATCGAGATGCAAGCAATTGCCGCCTTGGAACACGTTGGTTCTCTGGTCCTCTTTTTGGTGGATGAAAGCGAATCATGTGGCACGTCTTATGAAGAGCAAATGAGTTTGTTAAAGGAAGTTGAAACCTTGCTGCCTGAAACCGAATTACTGGTGGTTACCTCCAAAGCGGATTTGCTCAAACCGCTCCCTGAAATGTGGGATGAAGTTCAAGCGGCTGAGGAAGAGTGGAACGCAAACGGCGGTCAAGGTGAACCTGAATTGCCGTTTTTGTTGGACCCTAAAGGAAGAATTACGATGTCTGCAACTGAATTCGTCGGGATGGATTCCATGCGACTTGAAATCGTTCGTAAAGTGAAAGCGGCTCGGCCCAACGATCCAATGGCCCTTCCAGAAGGATGGCACCGCAACGACCAATGATCACATTTCTTCAATGGCTACAAGGCCAAGGCCTTCCATACCATCTTTCATGATGCTTCGGGCAAGTTCGGAAAGCCACAGGTAGAATCCGTTCACTTCGCCATCGGTAATGATGTGGCAGTCTCGGTAAAATGCATTGTATGCGTTGGCAAGATGGAGCATGTGTTCGGCAAACAAATGGGGGCGATGGTCATTGACTGCTTTTTCCACTCGATCTTGATGGACAGCGAGAACTCTAAGGAGGGCAACCAAGCCATTAGAGAATTCATTCTCAGGCTCAGTATTTCCCTTGAGGACGGTGTTAATTGGCCCGACTTCGCTTTCAACTCGCTTGCGAATTGAACACGCTCGTGTATGGCTGTACATGATGAACGGTGCTGAACCCGCTTCAAAGGTAAGTGCGTCTTCCCAGCGGAAGGTGAATCCTTTCTCTGGACTTACCTTGATGATGTTAAATCGGACCGCTGAGGTGCCTACTGCCTCTGCGATGGTAGCGATCTTTTCATCTTCATAATGTGGACGAAGTTCTCGGACCACTACCGCTGCTTGCTCTTTTGCTTCCTCCAGCAAATCATCCATGAAGACAACGTTTCCACGACGGGTTGACATTTTCCCTTCTGGGAGTTTGATAAATGAATAAAAGACAACTTCTGGTCGTTGTTCGCCAAGTTCCTCGAGCGTCATTCCAACTTGTTTCGCTTGAAGTTTATGGTCTTCACCAAGCACGTTGATGAGGTCACCTCCTTGGGTCCATTTCCACATGTGGTAAGCAATGTCACGGGTGGCATAGAGCGACGAGCCGTCACCTCGTCGGTAAAAGAATTCAGTTTTACCCTTCAGTCCACGGGCGCCGAGGTCGAGGTATTGAGCTCCATTGTCCGCTTCGCCGTTGATTTCAAGCGTTCCAAGTCGTTCCATGAGGCGGCCAACATCACCGTTGGTCACAAAAATGGATTCCTTGGTGAATCGGTCGAAGTGAATTCCAAGGCGGCCCAATGTGGAGAGCATTCCTTCCAATACCGGCTGGTATGCAGCTTGAAACGAAGCGAGTACGTCCTCATCACCGTTTTCACTTGCATGGACCATCGTTCCAATGCTCTTCTCAATTTCTTCAGCGGCTTCTTCTCCTTGGCGGAGTGCTTGTGCGGCTTGGTACCATCGGACCCGTTCATGGTCTGCCTTTCCTTTCCAGGAGGGATTAACTGGCTCTCGGCCAACCAATTGAGCCTCCACGTCTTCAGCCGATAGGTGTTCCAATGCCCAAGCGAGAACAGCGACTTGTTTGCCCATGTCATCAACATAGTATTCAGCCGTGACATCGTTTCCAAACAACCGGTGCAGTCGAACCAACGTATCGCCCAAAATGGCGTTCCGGGCACGGCCAACGTGAAACGGACCGTTTGGATTTGCTGAGGTGTGCTCAATGAGAACACTGCGGTTTGGAGACGGATGGGAGCCCTGAGTTCCAAATTCCATCAATTGCTCTACAATCCATGCTGGATTTGCTCGGATGTTTAGATAGCCGTTCACGCCGCTCACTTCTCCAATTGCAGGATGTTCTGCAACATGTTGTGCGAGTTGTTCTGCGATTTCAGCAGGAGCCATTCTCAACCGCTTTGCAAAAGGGAAGCACGGTAGAGCGAGGTCGCCTTGGTCAAGTTCTCTTGACGGTTGAAGCATCTTTTCAACAGGCATTTGTTCTACGCCCATGTTCGTTAGGGCTTCGATGATGAGGGGTTGAACGATTCGCTTTAGCATCTGCATGAGATCACTTCACATCCAAGGATAGCGCAATATTGCTGCAAGTCCACCGAATCCAAGCATCAGTTGTGAGCCTTCTTCAGTGTCTGTTGAAATGATGATCACTTCTGTATTGCTTGCTTCAGCGTTCTTGCTTAGCGTGTCAAAGACTGAAACGGTTTCAAGCACTCTCATCGCCTCACCGGATGCTGCACATTCGGGGCACGATATATCCTCGCTGGCCTTCTTGACCCGCTGGTCCCATTCATGCTTGCACTTTTTGCAATGGACCTTCAAATCCTTTGCTTTCAAGCCTTCAGAAAACAACAATTTCTCGACTGCACCTTCATCCAATGCACGTTTTACCATCATTTCACCGTAGGTTGCTTTCGGATGAGGGCGTATCAGTTCTTCCAAGAATCGGTTCATGGTTTGGCGCTCAGCGTCCAATTCAATTTCACCCATCATTGCTCCTGCATTTTCAACGAGTTCCCGAACACCGGATTCGTTTGAGTAGCCGACGTCAAAGTGAGTTTTAGCAATCTTTTTGACGATTTCGTGGTGGAAGTAATCGTTCTTCACCACGAAGTCTTTGGTTGCGCCAGGTCCACCGATAATGATGGCCTGAATGTTTTCCAAATGCGGGAGCCAATACGCATTAGCATGTTCTGTGGCTCGTTTGAAAAAGTTGTGTGCAGCCTCTTCAATCAATCGTTCGAAACGTTGGGCAGACTGACCACCCTGTCGGTGCTTGCCCATGATGTTGGAAACAAGATGTTCCTGCACGTGAATCCGTTTTCCTGAAGCGATCCCGTAGGCTGCTTCCGAGCGGTCAATCACAAACAAACCGTAGGATTTTTTGTCGATGAGCATTTCCTCTAATTGCGTTAATTCAAACTTTGAATCACATCGGTAACGGAAGGACAGCAAGGGTTCGGGAGGGTCTTCAATGACGACGCTAATCATACGATTCTTGTTGTTGCCGATGATGATTGAGCCAACGAAGATGGCGATGCCGAATTCACCTGCGTTTTTGTAACGGGAGAGGGTGGAGAGGGCGGATTCAATAGCACCTTGGACGTTTTTACGCGTTCCTTTTGATTTGATGTTTGCAGCCTGACCGTGTTCGTTTTGAAGCATTTGGCGAGCATCTGAAACCTGGCGGTCAGGTGGGATGATCAATGTGACAAGCTCTGTTCCGAATCCCTTCATTTCACGAAGTTCTTCCAAAGCGAGTTTGAGACGGAGCCGTCGCGCTGATTGTTTTGCATCGTCCGCCACTTGCTACGCCTCCCATGTGTGGGTCTAGGTGGGGCACTTCAAACCTCGCCTGCCTTTGTTCTGTCCTAGGGTTTGACAGCCCTTGTTCGGGGATAGGATGAAAGGATGGCCGCGTAGCACAGGAGTCATGAGCATTCGCCATGTCGTTGCATTGGGTGGTAGTCTTCTCCGTCCGGAGGAAGCGGCTCAGCGGGAAACCTGGATGGCTCGTCTCAGGCAACTCGTCGTCCATTTGGAGGGAAACGGTCGGAAACTGGCCTTAGTGGTCGGTGGAGGTCTCCCTGCTCGTGAAGGAATTGAACTCGCCGCCCCCATGATTTCATCGGCCCAACGACTTGACGAAATCGGAATTGCAGCCACTCGACTCAATGCTACCGTTCTCCAACAAATTCTTGCTGAGATTGGATGCGATGTAGCCCTTACCATCCCGCATACGATTGAAGATGCCCGACTTCTGATGGATTCGCACCATGTTGTCGTGATGGGCGGTACGGTCCCTGGACATACCACCGACACGGTCGCTGTTCGTTTGGCAGGCGCTGTCCAAGCCCGTCACTGCATCATCGCTACGAACGTGTCACACGTCTATTCCAAAGACCCACGTCATCATGACGATGCTGAAGCATTGACCGAAATCACACTGGATGAACTCGGCGCTATAACCGGGGTGGGGGTTCCACTTGAGCCGGGCGCTTCTGCGGTCGTTGACCCCATGGCGGTTCAAGCAGCCATGGACTCGGGAATGAATTTGGCGGTACTTGACGGCAGAGATATCGGGCTTCTTGACGATGCCTTAGAAGGCAAGCCTTTCGTAGGTACGACCATCAAAGCATAGGTGAGCGTTATGGTGAATGCAAAGAAAGTGAAGGAAATGGTAGCGAAAAAATCCAGCCAATTTGCGGGGTCGCTCTCCAACAATAAAATGCAACCTCACAAGCACTGCCGTATCTGCTTTCAGCCCATCCCTCTTTCTTCCGAACCAAGGGTGTGTAAAGAACAAGATTGCATCGATAAAAACATTGCAGACGACAAAAACCAACGAACGGTGAGGATTTTCATGTTCATCTTCTTTGGGCTCTTTGCAGCGCCCTATCTGATTTCGCTTGCAATACGATTGTTGGGTTAGTCCAGTCCGAATTCACGGACAAGAAGGTGGCGTAAGAATCCACGTGCACTTTGCAACACCAGGCCTGTGGCCATCAATGCCAGTCCTAAGACCCCGATCCAGACAGCAGAAATACCGTCTCCGATGACACTGTCAAGCTGAGTGGTGAATCCTTGAGCGGTCTGCATCCCCATGGCTGCTCCGGTTGCTAGAAGTCCAAATCCAGGGATTCCCAATACCAAGAGTGGTTTCTTTTGAGACAGTGAAAGCATGGCCCATGTGAGGACCGTAAATCCGTGGGATACGGCTGTGAAATTGGAACCCTTGGGTACGTCATAACGGATGATGGTGGGGACCTCGAGAACACGAAGTTGTTTTTCCCGAGCGTCTTCCAACATTTCGAGAGACAATTCCATACCTTCGGAGTCGAACCGAAGTCGTTCCAGAGCCATGCGTGAGAATGCACGGAATCCAGATTGAGTGTCTTTGATGTCAAGGTCGCTTGAAAGGTTCGATGCTGCTGTAATGACTTTGATACCAAGTCTACGGTATGCGGGCATGTCCGTTCCACCGCCCCCGTCTACGAAGCGAGAGCCGATGGTGAAATCCGCTTCTCCACTAAGAATCGGTTCGAGCATGTTGGGGATGTCATGGGTTTCATGCTGTCCGTCTGAATCCAACAAAACCAAGGCATCAGCGTCCATTTCCAAGGCTTCCATGAAGAGTGTTTTGAGCGCCCCGCCGTATCCCCGATTGATACGATGTCTGACGACGATTGCGCCACATGCCTCTGCGATTCGAGCACTGGCGTCAGATGAACCATCATCAATACAAACCACTTTGTCGACGTGGCGAAGAGCACGAATTACAACCGAGCCAATGGTCTCCTCCTCGTTGTACATGGGCATGCCCGCAACGACGAAAGGCCTCTTGGAAGGCTCCGTGTCAGTGATGGTTGTCACAAATAAAACCCGATTCTCCCTTCTATATAGGTGTGTTCGTTTTTTCATCCAATCCCTCCCGAAATACGGGCATGGGGCCCGATGGCCGGCCGAAGACGACCAACGGGCGCTGACTTCATCTTGGTAGATCAAGTAAGTCTGACATAGGTTCAATGCTCTCCTCAGTCATGCAGTTGGGCGATGGTTGTTACCGCACGATCACCTGACAGCACCTTGTTAAGGGCGGCGATGGAAATGACCAGGGGGACATAGGATTGACCATCGCTTGTCATGTAAGTGTTGCAATCAGCAAATGCCGCCGTATTGATGGATACTTTGAGAGCCCCTCCAGCGTTGCTGCGGCGGACATACCCGACCAATACATTGGAATCGACCGATTCATCTTCGTTCATGGTTGCGTTTTTCTTCACGTTTTCACCTCCTCCGAGACATCTTCTCAGAGCCAAATCGCTGCTCGTCAACGGTTATGAATGACTTGCATGAGTGTTACAGAACTCAATACCTAACCCCTTATACCGGCGCCCTTGGTGCTTTGACTATGCGAGCCTTGGTAACCGGAGGAGCTGGCTTTATTGGGTCCCACCTCATTGACCGCTTGGTCGCACGCGGCGACCATGTGGTTGTTCTGGACAATCTTTCAAGCGGTCAAGAATCGTTCATTTCTCATCATTTGAAATCGGGTTCGGCAACGATGGTTCACGGTGACGTCTGTCATCTTGAAGATGTCAAGAAGGCCATGTCAATGGAGATTGAATGCGTCTTCCATTTGGCTGCTAATCCCGATATTCGCCTTGGTACTCGAGTCACTGATACCGACCTTCAACAAGGGACCATCGCCACATACAACGTCGTCGAAGCCATGCGACTGAACGATGTCAAGAAAATCGCTTTTGCCTCAAGTTCCGTTGTTTACGGCGAAAATGCACCACTCCCCACTCCTGAGAATCACGGCCCCTGTATGCCGATTTCGCTGTACGGTGCCAGCAAGCAAGCTGGAGAAGGATTGATCAGCAGTTGGGTTGGTACGTTCGGGCTCCAAGCATGGATTTTCCGTTTTGCTAACATTATCGGAGCACGCGGTACACACGGTGTGATCTTTGATTTCATTCACAAACTCAAAGCCGACCCAACCCGACTTGAGGTCTTAGGTAACGGTCGTCAAGAAAAGTCCTACATGGAAGTTGGAGACTGTGCTGATGCTATTCTCCACGTGATGGGGAAGACCGATGAGCCGCTCAATCTCTACAACCTCGGAAGCCACGATACTGCTTCAGTTCGTCGGATTGCTGAAATCGTGGTTGAGGTCACTGGATGCAATGATGCAAGCATCGAATACACCGGTGGTGACCGAGGTTGGGCTGGAGATGTGCCTCGTGCTCGTCTTGCTATTGACAAAATGTTAGATAGTGGATTTGATGTCCGCATGAACAGCGAGGATGCGATTCGATATACTGCATCTGTTTTACTCGACGAAATTGGAATGGGGAATGAATCATGAAATACGATGAAGAAGCCGATATACGAACCGACACAGCCATCAAAATCATGGCACTTTTCTTTGCCTCAATCATGTTTTTGGCATTTACTACCGACCCCATCGCAAGCGGGACTAAGGAAGGACAACGCGCACCTGCGTTGGAAGGTCTAAGTTACAACGGAACCGGTTGGACCGAATTTAATATGGATGACTGGCTGGTTGATAACTGGTCAGCAGGTGACGATACTGGCGAGTGGCTCGTCGTTGAATTCATCGACACGGACTGTGGATTCTGCTGGGATTCCGCCTCTGAAACAGGCCAAGCTGCAGATTACTTTTCCAAGACAGGAGCTGAGAAGTGGGACGGTCCAGTCGTAAACTTCGTCGCAAATGTTGGTGAACTCAACATTCCAGGTCACGAAAGCAGTCGGTCTGAAATCATTGCCTTTAGAGATAAATCGGGTGAAGAAACATGCGCTAAGGGCGATTGTACAACCCGTCCTGGTAATCCTCACTATTTCACGTACATTGACGATTTGGACTTGGACAACATGGATGAATGGAAGGTGCCAGGAACACCAGCATATTACCTCATTCAACCCGATGGTATTGTGGCTTGGGTCTCATCTGAAAACCCCAGTGAAAAAGTAGGGGATGCCATCATAAGAATTGTAGGCGGTGAACAGTAAATGGACGCTAATATCATCTTGATGCTTTACATCGTGCCGCTCTTGTTCGGGACGCTCCTGCTAACATCGTTTGGTTCGAGCTTGGGCAATACCCTCTCTGCTAATTGGCCAAAGTTGAAAATTCCTCGCCGGCAACGGCTTTTGGGATTGAATATCGTTCTTTTGGTCGGCTTTGCAATCTCTGTTCACACCCTTTGGATTTCAAACAAAATCAGTGAAGGGGGCTCAGTTTGCTCAAGCGCAACGGTGTTTTCATGCGATGATGTCCTCGGAAATGTTGCCTACAACACCGATCCATTGTTTGGCCTATCTTGGGGTATGATTGGAATGGTTGCTTTTGGCGTACTGATGTTCCTGGCGAACTCAATTTCTAAGGAACCCGATGCTCTATGGGCCGAACGGTATTCCAAGTATGGAATGTATCTGACCCTACTCGGTCTACCGGTGATTGGATTGTTGATCTCCTACGAGGTAGCCATGGGGAAGATATGCCAGTACTGCACCACCGCTCACGTTGCCAACGTCATTGCTTTGTTCGGTTTCTGGACCATCTCTCGCATGCATGAGCGTGGAGAATGGAACGACGATACAACCACCGACGCCGATGTTTGATTGTCAAGAGGCCTTTGCATGAAATCCGATACCGTATTCTGGTTGCTTCTCACCGTAGGAGCTGTTGTTGCTATGGGCGTGTTGCTCGGCCAGAGTGACGGTTCGAGTGAAGTGTTCTCAACCGCTGACGAAAAGCATCCACTCGCCGAAGATTGCCTCG
>Ga0209716_1000022_pt1 | contig 150995 bp, 206 predicted proteins | sample COGITO_mtgs_1205_FD_184811 | JGI IMG/M metagenome (GOLD analysis project Ga0209716, IMG submission 184811) | Pelagic marine microbial communities from North Sea - COGITO_mtgs_120531 (SPAdes) (version 2) | ecosystem: Environmental > Aquatic > Marine > Epipelagic ... | reverse complement strand
AATTTACTATATTCGTTAAAAAAGGAATTTGTAATTGCGTCAGCACATCTTTCAGTACCATTGGCGTATTCTATTTCAGGTTCTATCCAACAGCTATGTGCATCAAATAATTCGAATATGCGCATATCATCTGTAAGAACATATGTGTCGTATCCTGTTGCAAGGCATTTTTCGTACACGGTTTCAATCATGGTTTTATTGCCTAGTTTAGTAAGCGGTTTACCTGGAAATCGTGTGCTAGCATATCTAGCCGGTATTAAAATTGCTGTTTTAGTAGTCATGTCATTTCCTTTACATTATTACCGCCACAATAAATGTAGCATATAGAGCAACCAACACCTTTAGACAAATCTGCATAAAAGTTTAACCACTCGGTAGATTGTGTAATGTCTTCTACACTTTTTATAGTATCTAATTTAAATTTTTCTTGTACAAGGTGCTTCATATCACTTTCAAATAAGTCAGGTCTATCTGCCCAACAACAAGGCAAAATATATCCACGAGCTGTGTGGCCTAATTGGTGATCTTCATTAAGACATTTTGGGGATACTGTTTTCATAATCTCTTGCTATAAAGTTTTTAGTTGGTTTATATGGATCATCTTGTTTGAACCGACTTGATATAATTTGTTGAAAATTTACTCCAAGCGATTCTGCTATCCTCCTACAATCGTCAACGTGATCTTCATTATACTTAAAGATAATCATCCTCCAACTAGTGTCTAGTCCCATCTGAGCACATAGTTTCATGGCCTCAAATAGTTCATGTCCTTTTTGATTAACTCTATATATGCTGCTTTCTTCAGGGTATCCATCTAGTCCAAATATCCAACGAGCATCAGGATTTGAGTCAAAAGCTTTCTTGTACCACGATAACTTTTTGCCTGTTGCTGCGTTATGTACCTCACATGATATATCTCTTGTATAGTTTATTTTTAGAAAGTCTATAAACCATTTGTTCATAACTGGATCTGATATATTACCACAAAAGTTGATATGATCAAAATACGATACGATTTTTTCATATTCTTCTATAGTCATATCATAACCAGGAACACGATAGCCTCTATGAGTGTACCACTTACGTGTACATCTTGGACAAGCTAGCGTGCACTTATTACTAATATCTAAATTAATAGCGGGAATGATGAGCACTCACTATATCAGATACTACCTTTTCAAAGTCTTTTAGATACACCATATTTGGCCCATCACTCGGAGCATTGTCAGGATCAGGATGCACTTCTAAAAAGAAATTACTGACTCCCAAAGCAGAGGCAGCACGAGAAAGGCCTGGAACATAATCACGATTACCACCAGACGATTTGCCGTTTCCCCCAGGTTTCTGACATGAGTGCGTTGCATCAAATACGATCGGTACATCATAATTATCAAGCATGTACTGAATGCCATTAAAATCGACCACAAGATTGTTATATCCAAAGCTAGTTCCTCTCTCTGTTATCCACACTTCTTTTGCGTCCTGGGTTTTACTTAAAATACCTTCGACATCCCACGGTGCAAGGAATTGACCCTTTTTAATATTAATAATTTTATCTGTAGCGCATGCTGCTTTAATAAGATCTGTTTGTCTACATAAAAATGCTGGAATTTGTAATATATCTACTGAGTCATTAAACTCTCTGGATATACGCTTCGCCTGAACGTAATCATGCACATCCGTTAATGTATCACACCCAACCATAGACTTAATAACACTAAGACAATCCATAGTATAACTCATGCCCATACCACGAGTGCCATCAACATTAGTACGATTTGCTTTATCGTAACTAGCCTTAAAGATATATTCTATTCCAAGTTTACTACACACTTCGGCACAATGCTCTGCAATCTTAAATGACATTGAAAGATTTTCGTGTTGACATGGTCCTGCAATAATTCTCATTTAAACTTTCCCCTATCCACAATTGGTATAGTCGACACACCTTCAATAACACTGCCATCGCCACAATGGTCTGTTGTTTTTACATGTTTGGTCATAATATCATCAGCAGCAATGTAGTAAGTAATGACTTCTTGCCTTACCACTTTACCATTAAAATTATCCACTTTTTATTATTCCTTGATCATATGTTAGCACTAACATTTTATACATAGTTGCATAATTAAATGGAGGTTCTAATGTGTTCGCCGTTTATGCGTAAAGAAGCCAACCGTTATTTTTGGTTGGTTAAAGGTCACCTGATTCCTAAGGTTGAATCTGACGAAATTGTAGAAGGCTATTATAATAGTTATTTCAAACGTCTGTGGAATAACGAATCCCAATGCTTAGATGCATATGAGGAAGGATTCGAAGCTGCCTACAAAATTCGCGAAGCCGAGGTTATTAGTGACGAGCTGGACAATGTTGCAGTCTTAGGATACGATTAACATCCATAGGCCTATAACTAACAAAACTGACATAGTGTTCGACAAAAGGTTGATCATATAATTTTTCATGCTTTTCTCACATTTACATTTAACGTTTCCATATAAAAGTAACACAAATCAAAAGACTTGTACACGCTTATTTTCATATTATTAAAAATATATATAACGTTATGCATAATGAAAAATATAAGCTATTCATACCAGATAATATAGATCAGGCTAAAATCTTAGATTATGGTTGTGGTAACGGAAACCTAATAGATTGGGGAAAAATAAGGAAAGAACAATATACAGGATTTGAGATAGAAAAATCCGCACATGAATATTGTACATACACCTATCCTGACTTCAATTTCATATATCAAGATATATACAGCCCAGTTTACAATAAGAACGGAAAGCAGGATTTCCCGGAGTTAACTGAAAAGTATGATGTGATTTTTGCGTACAGCGTATTCACGCATACAACATACGAATACTTTTTGCAATGTATGAATATATTTAAAAGCCATTTAAATGAAGGTGGTTATATATTATGTTCCATGATTTTATTTGACAATTATCGTATGCTTAAATACTTTAAACATAAGCGAATCCAGTCGTATGGATCTTGTGATGATATAACACCAATGAATGTCGGATATTTGTACAATAATAAGTATGATAAACCATTAGAATCGTATAGCGAATTTGTTTCTATATATGATAGATCATTTCTATCCTTACATGGTGATATGATCACAACATCTATGAATCAAGATATATTGAGAATAGGATTATAAATATGTACAGAAGAATATTAGCGTACATACGGTTTCGTTATTTTATGAAGAAGGATCATTTTGTTTATGAAGAAGATCGTGATACTAGGAACAAGCCATAGCACTATACGGTATTCGCCAAGTTTGACCACGACTCTACAAACCGTAGCAGAGGTTGAGAATCTAGCAGCTTACGGCCACGGCATTGATACATACTTTCCTAGAGTAATGAGTCAGGCTGGTGCGGGCATTTTTATTATAGAAGCACCACATCATACTCGCTATACTGAATTTATGAATGAAGGTGCTTATGTCAAAGGCGCGTATAGTACACCAGAATTTTGGACAAGTAAACAGTATATGAAGCATTTGGCTTTTTATTCTAAAACTGTTTTATTAGAAACAAATGATTATGATGAAGCATTACGATCAAGTAGAAATGATTTAAAGGCATTACAGCGAGTAAAGCTTTTAGCTAACCAGCAACTTGAATTAGAGGACAACATCATAAAATGTTGTATGTTAGACGGGTTTTTAAAGAACAGAGGACATAAAGTTCTTTGGTGGACAGCAAATAATAAGTTGCTACATACGTATAATTATCCATTTAACCTTATATTAGATAAGCCACTATTTGATAACTTCGAAGATAAAAAACTATTTTCTGACGGTTATCATTTGGACGATCAACATTTTCAACCGTATGTTGAAAACCATTTTTTAAAAGAGGTACACAATGAAACAGCAGACATATACTATCCGATTTAATAGAACATTTGATACTGCACTAGATGCTATCAGAACAGTCGGTTCAGCTATTCATCAAGATTTGCGTGACTATATCGAAGAAGGTTTAATTGCCGGAGAAATTACTGATGAATCACTCACGATAAATGAAGGTGGAAATGAAGTTTCTGTGGTTAGAAACTGGGAAGATGCATCCCATGCCGAATTTATTGCACTTTCTACTTATAGTGGAATGACCGCAGCAATCGAGGCGGCAACCACCGTGGATTCTTTAGTATCATATACTTTTGCTGATGCATGAGACTGGGAAGATTAAACGCCTCACTAATACTCGATGAGGTACAGGAATATATGAATGTAGACAAGCATGTGCTTTTGCAAAAAAGTATAGATCCTGTTTATAACATACCATATACAAATTCTTTGTTTGAAAAATACCAGATGTATTCTAGTCGAATAATGTGCCTAAGCCCAAAGACTTGTTATACAGTACACACAGACCAAACTCCGCGTATCCATTTTCCTATTATTACTGATAAAAGATGCCTGTTTATCTTAGAAGATCATGCGTTTTACATGGAAAAGGGATGGGCTCATTATGTAGATACCACTAAATCGCACAGCGCTTTGAATGGCACTATGGATTTATTCAGATATCATATTGTAGGAAAGACTAATGAAATACTTTGACGTTGATACTTCGGTACGAGAAGACGATAAAAAATGGTTAATTGACATTGGCAATAATATCTCAGAACCGGCATGGACAATTAGACCATACAAATTAAATGAAGAAGAGATGAATAGGATTTCATATATATGGAAAGACCTACCAGTGCCTTCATATGCTGCAGTGATTATGGTACCAGCTAACACAATATGTAAAACACATGTGGATGATAAGGCAGAAGCAAACGGAGTTCGTCAAAGAATTACAGCAATTAATATTCCGCTGGCAGTCCATCCAACTTCTACATTCCAATACATGGAGGGCGAGCCTGGCCGATATAATGTAGTTGATAGCATAGATTTGGTGTCAGCTAAATGCTGGAGGGTTGACATTCCACATAGAGTGAATAATGAATTTAGCCCATTTAATAGAGTTGTGTTGAGCTTATCTTATACGGAGACTATTGATGAAATACATAAGAGAATTAAAACATCTTAACTATAGCAAGGCAAAATGTGAAGAGTTTATAAAAAATGCTAATCTAGATTATAAAGCACTTGAGAAAACTAAGCAGTGGCACAATAACGTAGATGCCACCCCTCATTTAATAGGACACTTTGGATCTATTACAGAACATCTAAAAGATGTGGTTTTAATCTTAAGCTTATTCCCAGGAAAGCAAATTAATATTCATGCTGATGGTGCTGGTACAAAACTCGATAACACATATAATGTTAGTATCAATATACCTGTAAAAAATTGTACGCCACAAACCAAAACTGTATTTTGGGATTTTCCTGATGAGCGTGAAATTAAATATATTCACCATGAAAAATTAGGAACACGCCAAATCATCGATAAGGATCAATTGGAGCGTAAGTTCGAATACGTATTTGATGATACTGCTGTACTGTTTAGGAATGAATATCCACACAGTGTAGAAAATGAAAGTGCCGATCTGAGGCTTATGTTGTCTTGGAGATTTAAACCAGAATACTCGTGGGATCAGGCTCAGGAATTATGTGAGCGTCATTTCCTGACATAACGTAATGAGCAGATATTTTCCATTTTGAATACTCTTCCATTGACCGTTTGTAAACATCATCGTATAAATCCTTACCGGTTATTTGCAACAAAGACTTTTTAACTAAATGCTTCTGTCGGTGAGAGCACACAATAGTATAGTTTTCTTTTACAAAATCGTATATTTCTGAATCTAGTTGGTTTAAGCTATGCCAATGCCCGTGTAATATATGATTTTGCCCAAACACAATATCTTTTACATTGTAATCATTCTTTCCTAAATACTCAGGCTTATGTAGAACACCGTGCGCAGGTAGCTTACTATGTTCTTTTGCCATATAATCAACTAGTGCTTTAGAAGCTGTTCTTGGAAAACTGATTACTGCTATATTAGAAATTGTGTTCTCCATAATAATCTTTTTCCTTCAAAGGCCGAGCGCTTATGGATCATCTTTAAGTTGTCCCATAACAATATATCATTATCTTCCCAATGATGGATGTAAGAGTTTTCTTCAATCCACTCTCGTATAGGCTCAACATTATATTCGTTGTTTCGCATAGTTGCTAGGCTGCAATACAGAATCTTTTCACCAGTAATATGGTGTTCTATATTAAATTTACGCGTTATCTTTTGCTTGTTAAGAATCCGCAATTGCTTTTCTGTAAAACATTGTCCATGTAAATGTGTAGGAGGATAGTATTCTCCTTCGGCGTCTTGATACATATATCTAAGAGAATCTGGTGCCTTAGACATATCACAGAACCATGTAGGAGATCTCTGAGCATTGTTCACATTATAAAGTATAGTTCCAAAGTAATTGCCTCTACCATAACTCCAATCATGATGCCAATCTACTTCGCCATCACCAAACAAACCAACATCACTTAACTCTTGAACTGTTCGACCTTCGTTTAAAACATGTTTGTCAGTAACCAAGGGTTTACCAAGACTTTTAGTAATTGCTTCAAACTGTTCTAAGTTAAGAGGCTTCGGACATGAGACTTTCACAAGTCCATTCTTCAACAAACTCTGCCTTAGGTCGTAGGCAGATTCCAGCTCTCCATAATTCACGGTCTCCAACATATGCATCCCTCTTATGTAAACTATGATGTTGGTCACTTAGTACAATATCATATGCATCCCACGTATGTGTAGAAGTATATTGTAAAGTATGTGATTTTAACATATAGTATAAATCGTGTTGTTCTTTATGATCTAATCCGGTAAATCCTCGGATTACACTCCAAGGAAAGTACAGCCCTTCTTTTCCATTGATAGGATGCTTTGTTACAAGGTCCTTACGTGGGGTCTGTTTTTCAAAACTTGTCTTTCCATCAATGTCGCGAAACTCCATCATAGTTTGCTCATCACTAAATACATTTTTGTAATGCATTTTTTCTAATTTCATTGTAGCATTATATGTCACTACTTTAGATTTTAATTTGCGGCAAAGATCTTTTGTCTCGTCATCTAAATCTTGCCAGGCACTTTGATGATCAGTAAAGTGGGTGTCTCCGCCAGATTCTGCAGGCTGATTCATATACATTGCCACAATATCATCATGGCCGGTTCTATTCATACCAGCGCTATGCCACTCAAGCTCACCATCATCTTTGCCAGCAAATAATCCATTCTGCCTTACTCTAACCAACTCACCGGTTGCTATAGTTCCGGTAACCTTATCATTTTGTTTTACTACATTACCAAGTTCTTTATAAAAGGCAATAAGCTTTTCTGGTGAAACCGGATTTTTATTTTTTATGACAACCGTACGATGCTCGCCAACAAGCTGTCTAATACTAGAAGCATTGACTTCATCAATATTATTTACGACATGCATATTTCTTTCTCCATAATAAATTCGTTACTGTTTAGCGGAGTCCACATGAGATGTTGATAAACTGACAAACCATCGCTTCTCCATGCAATGTATTTATCGTCTGTTACGTGCCAACTTTGTGGCAAGAATTTCTTATAATGAAGAAAGGCCTGAGTCTTAGTTTCGCGACTCATAAAGGCGCAATCAAAATCTAGTATCTTGGCTATATCTAATTGTTGTTGAATCATATCTAAAGTGGTTTGAGATACTTTTCTTTTTTCATTTTCAAATCGTGCATCAGGCGTTTTGTAAAATCTATTAAGAATTCGACAATTGTTTTCCCATATTGAACGATATGAAATAGAAGAAAATCCATTTTCGAACAAAGAAATTGCAACCCAGTCTTCAGTATGTAAATTTTTATATCCATAGTTTTGTTTTAGTCTACCGTCAGGTATTTTTGATACCATCTGTTTAACGGCATCTAATGCAGTACTAAATTTTGGATCAGTTCTAATAACCGTATTCATGTTTTTTAACGTGCTCAAAAAATGGTGCAATAGTAAAATCTTCAGTAAGTCTTCCACGATTCGGATTGTCGTGGTCAATAACTCCATCGTCATCAGTCTGCCAATCGATCAGTCGAATAAGGATTGTGCCGGCCTTTGATTTATATTTAAACATATATGAAGTTAAAGCTTCACCCGATTGTGGTCCAGCCTTCACTACTCCGGCAGATGTTTGAGACATATCAGATCTATTAACGCCAAGTTGACTTATACACAGATCAATTAATTCATCCATATCGTAAGAAGAATTCTCCATGTACCGACCAATGGCTCCAACGGATTTCATCCTAAGAACCGGAGTTATTCTATTGTACGGAGTTGTTGTATCGAAGTTGATACCATTTGCTATAGCTCTTTCGGCAAATAGCTCTATCTGTCTACCTAGCGTATGCTCATTGACGCCTTTAGCAATGATTGTACCAGTATTAATGGGTAATCGTTCAGCAAATATATTATCTAATGCTCTAACCTTAACAGTAGCCCAATTACCATTGTCAAGTTCTTTATAGGTTGCATTATTATCAGCGCCATTCATACTGTGAAGCAATAGGCGAAGCCCTGAATCCTTTAGCTTCTTAACATATGATCTATTAGCAAGCTTTAATCCGTTCGTCGTGACGCTAGGTCTATGGCCAAGTTCTTTTACTTTAGTAATAATTTCTGGTAAGTCTGTGCGCATAGTTGGTTCTGCACCAATTAAACGAATATATGTTCTTTCTGGAAGTCTCGATAAAAAATCATATAATCGATCTTTATCTAAGTCAGGCACATCCCTGTTTGGAATATAGCAGTTAGCACATTCCATATTACACCTGTGGGTTAGATCTACCACAATATTAGTAAACGTGTTTTCTTCAGGTGTTAATTCAAAATAATTCATACTTTACCTTAATAAAAAGCCGGGCTAACCATGGCCCGGCACGGATCTATTAAGCGATCAACCTAACCATACTAATATCTATAACATTAGAATGAGAAGCTTAGGCCCATAGAAATTTCTCCACGAGTACCGTCTTCAATATCATACGATGTTTTGGCGTATGCTTCTAAAGAGTTCATCAACATCATTGATGCTTCAAGATCCAAAATAATATCATCAAATGCATTGTTTGCTACGAATTCATCATCATATAGTTCTAAGTCAGTAGACATTGTAAAATCAATGTCTCTACCAAGAGCGAGTGTATAACCAACCTCAGGGGTAAGTGTAACGTTCATGTTTTCTGCGTCATATGTGTATTCAGAAACGATTTCACCACCAGCCGAAAAGCCCATGCCAAGATCAGCCGCAGATACAGCAGTAGTTGTTAGAAGAAGTGCGACAGAAGTGGCAACAAAATTTTTCATGTTAGTTCCTTAAGTTTGTAAAAAAATATGTGCCACTTTTCTGTTGCTAAGCAAGTGGCCAGCTCCCTGTGATTATGCGGCTAGCGCAAATCCAGAAGGTGCAAAGTTATTGTTTGCAGTTAGTAGTTTTGACCAATAACGCAGTCATCCGGTAAACTCCACTTTCATCTTCACACCTGTCGATCCTATTTCAGCCCCATCAAATTTACTCTACAAAGTAAATTATCAGTTTTTACTCTACAGAGTAAATTTGGTGGAGCTGCTGGGTACCGCCCCCAGGTCCAGAATGTGTCCACGTTGCTTCAACGTTTACGATTTATTTATTTAAACTATCTAGATGTTCTGGGTATTTTTGTACAATGTTCTTGGTTTGTAATATTATAATCACACTATTCAAACCAGAGTAGGAATTCCATACTTCCTGTAATCTTGTATAATACAAACATCAACATACAAAACCATATAAACCAAAACAAACCAAACCCTAAAGTTCGATATACCTTTTCCATTGGAAGATATTTTTCAAATAAGGTTTGAATGTCCCATACATATCTAAATTGTATGAACCAACAAAACCATCTTACATATTTGTTTGGCGTATTCTCTGGTGTTATCTTAGTCATAACGCTTCATCTTCACTATCATGGATATATAATTGGATAAGCGCATAATGGAGCACTTTCATTAAATCTTTTCTGGCATCAGTACGTGTACCTTTTTTACCATAACGATTAGAGTATTTGTCAACATTGCCCATACAGAAACCAGTTCCGTGACCACGTTCAATAATAACTTCAGTTGATTGAAACTTGCTTTGTGAGTAATGTCCAGAATATGTTTTATCAATATACTCTTGGAACTCGGTAATAAGTTCACCCTCTCTAAATTTGTAATCAATGTTTTGTTTACTCAATTTCATTATTTACTTCCCTTTGCTCTATAAAATATGTGGCTGCCAATACGAGCAACACGATCCAAAGTAGGAGCCCAATATGGTTTCACATATGATGCATGATAATGAGTAGAGCCTTCTGTTACTCCACGATATTTACTATGTATTATCATGTCACTAGCAAACTTCATTGCTCTATCCCAAGCTTCTGTATCTTTAGGATTATCTGACTTGCCATCACAATACCATGAAAATTGGCACTTGTTTTTTGCTGGCTTACCATTAACTAATACAGAATCATAAACTACTTCGCATACACTATTAGGATAGTCATTAGACGCAACTCTATTTAAAACAACATCTGAAACTGACATTGCATCTGCAAGAGATACCGAACGTGTTTCAAAATATATGTTTGTTGCCATACACTGAATCTGCTCCTGACGTAGTGCATTGGCTACGCTCGCACTGATATCTATTTGAACTTGTTGCTTTTTAGCAATATCTTCTTGTATTGCCAAAGTACCGCCGATTGCTATTCCTGATAGGAACATGGCGTTAAATGCTATACTAGCTACTGTTATAAATTTCATACTTCTGCCTCATTATTTTTTTATATTATAATTATCATATATTATAATGAGGCAGAAGTAAACACTAAACTGGAAATATTTTACTAATAACTTTAGCAATCTCATGTGCCAACAGAATATGTTCTAACTGAGTCCCATCAGCCTGACGAAGCTCAAGATAATGAATCCAGCTACGAATAGTGCCATTAACATATAGTCGAGATATGGTATTACCTTCAGGCAGTACAACACGAGCCTGTTCTTTAGCAATACCATTATCAATAGCCCACTGGTAAGCCAATTTTGCTTCATGAATAATTTGCTCTTGCTTAGCAATCCAAGTTTTTTTAAGTAATTCATCGTCCGTTTTAATTGAATTCTGCCTATTAGCATTGTCTTGAAGCCTAGCTTCCCTCAGTACGAAAGTATTAGCCATATCATTAGGATTAGCATAACGCTGAGAAAACTCTTGAAAGGAAAAGGAGCGATGCCTGAGGAATTGTCGGGCAATGTCTCTTGTTGTTTCGACTTCAAGCGTGGCTGAGCACATTTCAAATGGGGACCAGTGCTTGTGCCGTTTAAGGTAGGCAAGTAATTTGGGGGCTGTTTCGGAGTTAACTTGGGCCGATGGATTGGAGACACGGGCGCAATACGCGATGATGTCTTCAGTGGTATCGAGGCCGATGTGGTGTTCTGTAGATTGAGTGTAACCAATTAACCTAACCTTCATTTGTACGTTCCATTCTATTTATCTAAATTTTAAAGTCTTTAAAACGTTCGTTGATTTCGCTCTTATCAAACGTCGGCGTATCATCGGTCAATGTCTGTTCTGATTCATCGACGTCAAACAGTCTCATCTTAGCTCTATCTAGGCCTACAACAAAACGTTTCTTAATACCAATATCGTTGTATCTATTCTTTAATTGCTTAACCATCATTTGACCTGATTGCTCAAGCTCTTCGGTTGATATAAGAGCAAACATTAGATCTGCTGTTGCGGGTAATCCAAAAGACTCGGACGTATCTTCAAGCCCAACATCTGAGTTACCATAACCACTACGAGTCGTCTGCGTTGCAGAGATGATCGGTACGTCGAACTCGACAGCAAGTCCACGTAATTCCTCAGCGATTGCTTTAATAAGATTATACGAATTGATAGATCCTCCCATGCCCTTCATACGAGATGATGCACAAATATTAAGATAGTCGATACAGATAATATCAGGGACAAATTGCTTCTTAAGTTTTAACTCACTCAACAAAGCCCTGAAGTGTCCAGCGTGAGCCGAACCAGTAGGATATTCTTTCACAATGAGTTTACCACCAGTGCTACGTTTGATCTTAGCCACCTTTTCAGTAAACATATCCTTAGTCATCTTATCAAGTTGATCGATCGGAACATTTAACAAGTTAGCGTCAATACGCTCAGCAATACGTTCTTCACTCATCTCCATAGTGAGATATAGTACATTCTTTCCCTGTGATAATGCCGCTGCACTTACGTGGCACATGAACAATGATTTACCAACGCCGGTTCCGGCAAGAGCAATATTCAATGTTTTATTTGGCAAGCCGCCTTTAGTAATTGTGTTGAATGATTCAAGGTCAAATGGCACTCGTTCTTCAGCTAGGTTATAAAAATCAAATCTTTTTGCTGCGTCATCAAGATAATCGTGACCAATGTTAGGATCAAAGGATATAGACAGAGCTTTTGTTAGAACATCAGGAATAGCATTCTTCGTAAGAGTTTCATGTTTACCATCAATAATATGAATGGAGTCCATAATAGCATTATGAATTGCTCTGTCTTGGCACCACTTCTCTGTAGTATCAATAAGCCATTCGTTATCAGTCTGTTCAGCCTTAAAGATCTCCGGCATGATTTCAATAGCATGCCGGTATTGCTCATCAGAAAACGTATCTGCTTGATCAATTTCAATCTTAAATGTTTCGGCCGAAGGCAGCCTATTATATTTTGCTACGTATTTACCAACTTCTTTATAGAGTTGACGATATACACCTTCAAAATATTCAGGCTTAACGAACGGTAGAACCTTACGCATAAACGGCTCGTTCACAAGCAGATTACGTAGGATAGTTTGTTCAATGTTTATATTCAAAGAAGTCCCTCATCTCTCATTTTAGCACGAATCTTAGTGGCAGAAATATTATGAATATCTTCGCCAAGATCGTGCTCTGTGAATGTATAACCTACACCACGTCCATAACTAATATCTACAATGTTCGGTACTTCCATTATAACATAATCTATATTAACTGTATACCCTTGATTTGACAAGGCAGTAATTATTTGTTGAGAGACAAAAGTAAAATCAAATGGATTATCAACTTGCTCGTTTGTCCTACCTCCACCAGCATCCTGACCAACAATTCCACCTACATCACGGATCATAATAGCAACTTGTCCAGTTAGGTTATGTGCCTTACGAAACAATTCTGTATGGCCTTTATGCCAAGGCTGCCAACGTCCTAACATTTGAGTTGTAGGCGCTTTCCAATCGAACATGCTTTATTCTCCTTTGTTTTTTATGTCAATATGCCTATGAATAGCATCAACTAGTTTTTCATCCGTGTCATCAAACCACTTAGAAACGTGGTAGTTAACATCCTTCTGAGGTGGACTCTGAAACATCTTGTTAGTATCATTGAATCGACCTTCTTTGATTGTATCCATCCATACAGTATAGTCAGCATCAAAAATAGCTCTAGTAACTTCAGTCGGACAGACAAAATCACATATAACCGTACGATCGTGATACTTTTCATGGTTAGCAATAGATGCCATTCGATGTGCTTGGCGATATCTGGCAGCTTCGGAAAACTCCCAGTCATTAGCCATCTCACGAACTTTATCGGCATTGAACCATGCGCAATCTAATCTTTTTTGCAACCTTTCTGCCAACCAAGTTTTGCCAGAACCTGGTAATCCCATAATTAAAATTTTCATTTATTCCTCATGTTTTATCTGTTAATTGCACTTCGCCCTTACTAATACCCATTTCAATAATATCGTGTAGGATCTCACCACACCAGACTTGCAATGCCTGATTGTCAGGCGATAAGTCGGGATCAGGTGATTCAACTACAGTAAAATTAAAATGAATAGCCTCATCTTTACCATCGATGCTCAGATTACCAAAAGACAAAACTGTCTCTGGAAATGGTCCGGTCAGGCATCTAACGTGCCAAGCCTGCTCATTATTATTTTGTGCGGGGATCAACTCATAGTCGAGCCCCTCAGAAACCTTATTTACATTAATCATTGAACTAGTTCATCCATATCAATATCCGATTTATATCCGATTGTATATTGTTTCTTAACAAACTCTTTAAAGTCCGTACCATCAAAGATAGGATCCCAGAATTCTTTATTAAGGGTTGCAGACTCTCTAACTTTATTTTCGCTAACTTCGCCTGTATTCCGATCGACATGTGCATACCAACCATTCGAAGGTTTTGTAACATATCCACCAGCAAGGGCTACTTCAAGCAGCCCGCTATAAGTTTCTACGCCACCTTCCCATGATACTGTAATTGGGATCTTAGATTTTTCTTTAACAAATCGAGATTTTTCGATGTTGATAACAAAATCATAACCTGCAATTTCTGTACCTTTCTTATTTTGGCGGCGGCCAAGAATCCAAATATTATTTGCTGAATAGTAAATACCTGTACCACCAGAAACAATAGCCTTTGGATACAAACCAATCTCTTGATATGTGTGATTGATAGCAAGTAATACAATGTTTTTCATAGCAAGATAAGGCGTTGTCATTCGGAACAAACCTTTTAGCGCTTTAGCACGAGACATATCAGCAACTGATTTCTCGTTAATTGTGTCTTCCATTTCTTTCTTAGAAGCCAAATTACCGATAGAGTCGATAACAACAATGACATTATCTTTAGTATCAAGTGCTTCAAGCTGCGCAATCAAATCGAATTTTAATTCTTCGACATTGGTGATTGGAGTATGAAGGACACGACTTGTATCAATACCAAATTGTTCAAAGTATGCCTCAGGAGAACCAAACTCTGAATCATAGAATAACATCACAGCATCGCTATGTTTTTTCATATAAGCGGCGGCCATAAGTAAAGCAAACGAGGTTTTAAAGTGTTTTGATGGCCCGGCAAGAACTGTCAAACCAGGATTTAATCCACCGTCAATAGAACCCGACAAAGCAACGTTTATCATAGGGACAGATGTTGATGTCATATCTTTATCATTAAAGAACTTACTTTCAGATAACACCTCAGTATGTTTTAGCTTAGAGTTTTTCTTTAGTTTATCCATTACACTCATGCGTGTCTCCTCAATAATATGATTTATACCAGGATACAAATTCACTTATCCCAGCTTCAACAGTGGTTTTAGGCTTATAGCCTAGGGTTTTTATCTTAGTAATATCAGCTAAAGTATTTTGCACATCAGCCGGATGCATAGGTGCCATAATCTTTTCAGCTTTAATTCCTAAGTTGTCTTCAATAAGTTCAATAAACCGTAAAAGTTGTGTAGACTTGCCGGATCCAATATTGTATATATCGTGAACATTATTAACTATCGTCTCATCTATTAGCAATAGTATACCATTTATGATGTCTTGTACATAAGTAAAATCTCGCGTCATGTCTCCATGATTATTAACTGTAATAGGTTTACCATTCATAATATTATCTACAAATGTATATAGTGCCATGTCAGGTCTACCATAAGGTCCGTACACAGTGAAAAATCTAAATCCCGTGGATGAAGTCAATTTGCTATGTTTAAACTGACACTCATTAACATACTTGCTCCAAGCGTATGGATTACTTAAATGTTGGAACGGGGCATCCTCAGTAAAGTTTTGTCCGCCATATACAGAAGAAGACGAAGCATAGACAACTGGCGTATCAGATTCTTCGGCCAGCTTAATCACTTCTGCGGTTGCGATAACATTATTGTCAATGTACAACTGTGGATTGTCTAAAGAATATCTTACTCCGGCATAAGCGGCCAAGTGTACTATAAGATCAGCACTATGAGCATTTTTTATAAGACCAATATACTTTACATCTTGTACATCAACTCTAATCTGACGTTGATTCAAAATATTTGTTCTATCAGCTTTCAGTTCAGGATCGTAGTAATCGTTATAATCATCCATTCCAGATACATCATGGCCTAGAGCCTGTAGATCTCTAGCTAAGTGATATCCGATAAATCCGGCAATTCCTGTTATGAATACTTTCATCGTTCATTCACATGTGCTATTTCGCCAGTCATATTATACTGGATATTTTGTTCTTTTTCACGATCATCTTTATCGTACACAGATCTGTATTCGTTATTGCGTTTCATAACATATTCCAACATACCGGCCTGAGTTGTAAAGTTAATAAAGGCCGACACATCTTTAGGGAAGCATGCACCACCAAAACCACGTTTGCCATCAAAACCAGGAACACGAGTATGGGAATCACCAATTCTAGGATCTGTTCCAATCGCATTGGCAATCTTGCCATAGTTTCCGCCAAACTCTTTTACTGCATCATAGAATTCATTAAAGAAAGTAAGCTTAGCTGCCAAGAAGGCATTTATTCCGTACTTTACAAAACTAGCATCCGTCGCTGACATGTGATATGTGGGGCATGGTTTGCATATACTATATTCTTTGTAGTAGCGCTCTAACGTTTCTGTGGTGGTCTTATCCCCACCTAGAATCTGTATGAATGGATTAACGATATCTTCGTTTGCATTCCGCTCTGTTAAAAATTCTGGATTATAAACTATCCTCTTAGAAGAAGACCCAGATACAAGTGCTTTAACCTCGTCTGGCGGAACGGTAGATTTAATTACAATTATGCCACTCATGCGATGTTTTATTTCATCTAAAACGGACTTCAATATTGAAGTGTCGCATTTACCATCTTTACCCATAGGGGTTGGAAGACATACGAATGTGAGATTTGCATTTAACGAAACGTCTTTTAAATGCACTCCTATCTTAGGATCTATGATTTGTTTTTCTACGCCATCCTGGAATGCATAGTCAACTGCTTTGCCTACAAAACCGTGGCCAATGATTGTAATTTTTAACATGATTTTATTATACCATAAATTGGTCAAGTTGTAAACCTATTACCGGAGGTTTACCTTGCCTTTGTTCCCACCCAGACGTCCATCCAGATGCATTTGATAGTGTTGATGGAATATGATCAAACGTCCCATTACCTCGTGGAACATAGTTTTGCCCAAATCTCACAAAATCACACATAACATCTTCAAGATCTTTTGGCTTACCGTTGGTTCGTTCTCTCAGTAGATCCATGAAGTCGTCATCTTTCCAGCCTTTAGATAATTTCTTCATGCATCGTACCGCGTTGTTTCCTAAATATGTATGAGAATCCACATCAGCGTGTTCAGGAAAATAGTCAGAGCAATCCATAGAGAAAGCAGCGTACTGAAAATTAAATTTACGATGACCTGCTTTTTTATTATGCTCATTTAGGTGATCTACAATTTCTTTATGACCTCTTTTTTTTAAGAGAAGAAAATCTGTAAATCTATTAATAACTTCTGGCAATTCATTTACCATAAAGTCAACATTACTAACTCCCTTCTTAGGAGCTGGAGGTTGATTGCCGATAGACGTAAACAACGGTTTTCCAGAGGCTTTAGTCTCCACCAAATCCTCTGCCATATCTTTAATGTCTCTATGCTTACCCCAATGTTGAATTACATTATTACGATAGCCATGATCATTTTCAAACGAAGCTCCTGACCCAGTAATACGATGGCAAAGAAATGTATATAACCACGTTTCAATAGACCAACTAATATCATCGTTTGATGCCGAGATCTTACGTCTATCTTCTTTCTGCCATCTCCACTTAGGAGTTTTAGATCCGAACCTCAGATCTTGTAATACATTTGAGAAGCCTGCAGCGTTTCTTGTTTTACAATCATAGATGTCAATCTTTTGTAAGAGAGGGTCGTTAACGATTTTATTTGCTTCCGGTCCTTCATAATCTAGCGGTCCCCAGTTTACATTGTCTTGTAGCCATCCTGCTTTTGGATAGTAATAGTTTACGAGAACATCAATTGCTTCTTCGTTAAGCCACATTTTTTTCCCAATCTCTATACGAATCAATAGTTTCTGGCAAATTAAGATTTTGTAGTACTGGTTCTTTACCTACATTCCAAAACAGAATATCTCTACCAGTATTCTTAGGAATATATTTCCAAGCTTTACCGTCATAAGTATCTATTGTAGGGAATGGTGGCAGGTTCTCTTTCTTTTCGGCCGAATGAAATCCTAATGGTTCTGACACGGCTTCGGCTATTCCAAGTTCACCGGCTTTCATATTGCGAGATACACAAACAGAAGTGAATTTAGTATTAGGCCAAGCTATTTGAAGCCCCCGTGTGAGCACACCCGTGGAAGTGGCAATGTATACTTCTTCTGGTGCCGTTATATTTGAAGCTACCTTTACTATTCCAGCTGTTACCATTTCATGCTTAAGACCTAGAGGAATGAAGAAAACATTTTTTCTTTCGTCTGACCACTTCTTCGCAATAAGGTTTAAATTTGGCATTGCAGCTATTCGATGAAAGCTAGTTTTAGCTCCTCGCTCAATACAACAGGCTTGATGATCTGAGATTCGTTTTGAAGACGGCATAAAAAGCATGACGTCTTTGTCGTGCCGTTTAGCCACATCAAGAATACTAACACCAGCAAGGCCGCTACGAGGTTGAACATAAGCGATAGTATCAATGTGATCGGGTAGACTACTAATAAGACAATCACCACCACGAACTTTAGAGCCAACCAAAAAATCATCACGAATAACACGAACGCCATCATGTTCAGTAATAACGGGTTCTCCATATGGATCCTCCCAATTCTTCGCAAGGTCTAAATAGTATTCCTTTGGATCTCCATAAAATGGATTAATGTCACGGTTTATTCCGTCTACTACGTGATTATTATGCGCCAAAGGGAGATACTCCCCAGTCATTACGCCTATAGTATGGTGGAGCTATGTGGAAACTAGAACCATGCTCCATGTAAGTTGTTGCATATTTCTCGGCATCCATAGTATACCATTCCTTTGGTGGCATAATAACCTTGCCCTTTGATTCAGTATGTAGCATATCGATGAACTCGTTTGTAAGATTCCACCTGTCTTTCCAGGATCCATAAAATGGAGTTTTCTTATAAAAGCCGGACTTAGGAATACGTCGACCTTCAAATTCTACCGGAACAGGAGCAGTGAACCATACATCATCTGCTAATTCGTTGGCTTGTCTTACATACTCTTTAATTGTATATTTTAAGGATACTTCGGGATGACGGAGAATATGATGTCTGATATCAATAGATCCCATACAAAATGTAATCTTACCAACAGACTCTGTAATTTCTTTTTGTATCCCTTTATGTACAGTTCCATATAGGGTCTTACCATCAGTGCGATACACGCGGTCTCCAGCGCCACTAAACGCTATCGTATGTGAATCTCCAAAGATAATAGAGTCAGTCTTGAGATCCTTTTGTTTCAGTGACGGGATACTCTTTATCCGATGTGATACGGCATCGCACCATGTTTCTGTAATACCTTCGTATGTAGTAGGAGCCTCAAGCCTTTTCTTTAGCATAGATCCATAGTCTGGCATATCCCAATCCAAAGATACAATATTCGGACATGACATTACAAGATTAATCTTATTAAAGACCTCTTTGTTTGCTCCTCCGAAAAGATTTAGTGTTCCACCAAAGTTTGCACCATGTTCTATGTACACGATGTCAGACTTCCTTATATGAGGACTGCACTTGTGATCTATAGATGCTTTTAGCTGGTCTCTCCATAATTGAGACCAGCCATGAACATGAGACTTCTCATTCTTTGGTATGTTTGATATTGGATTGGTTATTACATTCATTTCACAAACTCATATTTTACGCCAGCTTCGTCAAACATTTGTGCGGATAACATCCAAGAATCTTTCCATCTAGGATTGCTAAATTGTGGAAGTTCCATAACTACACGCTTGACACCAACCTGAACAATACCCTTTGCACATTCAGAACAGCATGGCAATCCAGTTACATATAACACGGATCCTTCAAGAGATACACCACTAAATGCGGCGTTGAATATAGCATTCATTTCAGCGTGGACAATAAACTTGTATTTTTGATCTCTAGTATTTAATCGCTCTTCGGTATCGTCTACGCCACGAGCAAATCCGTTAAATCCCTGTGATAACACTTGTCCCTTATCACCAACAGCTACTGCACCAACTTTACTCGATGGATCCTTAGACCATGACGCAACTACGCTTGCTAGTTCTAAGTAACGCTTATCCCATTTACTTGACAAGATCAAAGTGCTTTTCATACACGTGAAGATTTTGTACTTGCCACATAATATCACCAGTATCAACATTTAAATCTTGTGCAAGTGTATTAAGAACAAATTGCTGCCATGCATAATCATTCTTATATCCATAGACAACATCATTAGATCTCATCTGAACAACACAACTTAGTTTCTCATCACGAATATAATAAGTTACGGCATTGGTACAGATAAAATCATTCTTACCATTTTCTTGAAATTCAACTTGGATTGATGGGCGTTGGTAGATCATAGTAGCACGACGGCTATCTGGATTATTTTCAAGTTCGATTAACGCACTTTCATATTGGCGGAAGTACTTGTCAGCATATATGAGATAGCCATAATTAGAATTGATCTCACCATGGTCGTTGGCTGTGTATTGCCAAGCCTTTGGTGGTTCTTTACCTGACTCTAATACGTCGCCATATATGTCATTGATATTAGTGGATAGGCCTAAGTACCAATCAATTTCTTTACGTACATATTCTTCATTAACAGTGCCAAAGATAGAAGGCTCGGTAGCAATAAAGCTAGCGCCAATCATTTCTATTGTTTTAGCGCCGGTCTTGTCTATAGTAAAACGCTTATTAGCTAGTTCATTAATAAAAATGCTGCGAATATCAGTTACTGTCAGTTCGTGCATGTTCTGCCTCCATCACACGTTTACGTAGATCGCTAGTGCTAAATCTATGGTCACGCTTGTTAAAATATATTTGAATGCCACGTTTGCGACATTCATCACGGCCAGTAAATTCTTTATCTTTATATTCGACGCCAAGAATGCGTACGTCTATATGATACATATTGATTATATCAAGTAAATCATCTTCTGTACAATAAATAATTACTTCATCTACATATTCAATAGCATTTAATTGTGCCTGACGCTCTACTATAGACTGGACTGGTGGGTTCTTTTTTTTCCTATCAATACTTGGATCAACCTGTAATCCACATATTAGATAGTCACACTGTGTCCTGGCTTCACGTAGCATAGAAATATGTCCGGCATGAAGCAAGTCAAATGTCGATGCCGTGAAACCAATAATCATGACGCTGCTGCTTTAATTTTTTGAATATTAGAAGCCAACTTAATATTGAACTGATTATCGTTTTGACTGATTGTAAGACCTTCGGTCAAAGCCCTACTGAAGCTGGCACCCATAGAAGTATTTCGTTTTAATTTGTAACAAGCAACATCAGTAGAATATCCACCTGATAATCCTACAGTTTTAGCTACACACTTATACATAGACAAATTTACATACAGGTTTTCTCTTTCAGGCAATGTCAATTTAAGAATTAGCTTCTTTTTGAATGTGCTCAAATAGTGTGGTAAAGCTTTGGCAAGACTATTTTCTAATGCCTCTTTTTCAGGACTGTCGATAGGAATCTCAGGTTCAACAATTGGAATCAATCCACGGCTAGCAATATGACCAGCAAATCTAAATTGCTGTTCTAGTACAGGCCAAAGTCCATCTTGGCTTTTAATAATCGATCGCATCTTAGTACCAACAATATTGTGGGCCCTGGAATAATCGCACATACCATCAACATCAAAGGGTTTAAGCGTGCCGTCTTGTTCACATCCATTATCAATCTTTAAATATGGTGTGATTCCTTTTTTTCGTAGAATAGGAACTATACCACGCTCAACGGTGTCTTTATATAAGATAGCACCTGAAATAGCGTCAGATGTAAATGCTGGGCAAGCAAGCATACGCAAACGCATAGCATGAACTTTGTCCATCTTGTTTGATTCGGTATATTCTTGTCCGTAGCGTTCTAATACGCCGCCAGTCGAACCACCACTGTGATCCATCGCTGCAATGAATTTACTCATCATCTACCTCCGTCTCCCAATACCTACAGTAAAAATGTTTACCACATGCATCAACCTCTGCTTGTGGATAGCCTTGCTCTAACAACCAAGGGATTATACTTTCGTTCTTAGGCAAGTCCGCTGGTAACGGTTTAGGAAATCCATACTTCCATCCGCTGGGTGGATCACACATTAAGACTTTACTCATAACTTTTAATTCCATGCTTATCAATGTCGGCAAGAATCATTTGAATTGACTTCTTAACATCCTCAACATCATCCCCAACAATACTAATTGGTTCTATGGTCCAACCCGCGGCCCTATCACCCGGATAGTATTCGTGTACTGCAAGGCTTTCATCTTTGTGGCGCATTAGTTGATAGTGCCAGCTACTCATAGCTTTCTCCTGTCTCACGAAAAAAGTTTTCACTCCAAAAGGCTTTATCGTCAATCCAGATGTCGTAGTTTTCTTTTTCACCAACGCTTAGTTCATGATGCTTCGCACCCCATTCCACTAGTTGATTGTGTGTTAGTCTATAATAGTCTACACCACTTACACAACCACGTGCTGTCATATACTTAATTGTGTGTCCTGCATCATACAATGCATTTACTTTTGCAATACGCTCGGGCATTGGAATGTGGTTGGCATAATCTTTCTTACCACCACTATCGGGAATAATTACTTCCTTACATATAGTACCATCAATATCAATAACGTACTTCATTTCACGCGTGACCTACAGTTTCACGCTTAATATCGTTGTGGTTAAACTCGGCCCAATATAATTCAAACGCAACACCCGATTGGATACATTCAAATTGATGGTATACGCCTGGTGGCACTTTGTGATATTGACCTGGACCAATAATAGTTTCATCGACTAAATCATAAGAGTTTTGCCAAACAAGAACTTTCATAATACCCGATTCAACGTAAAAACCGTTCCATTTAAATTCGTGTAAATGCTTAGAGCATGTGCCGCCTTCGTTCATCTCAATACGATGAAACTCTAAAGCTCCGTTTGCTTCTAAGAGTTCTGTTTGTCCCCATACTTTACCAGCTATCATTTGTGTTCTCCTCATTGCGATTGCGTTGTGATTGCAATAACATTTCATAGTTATAAAACAACTGTTCAAACTTCCATTGATATACTTGCTGTATACCAATTAAAGCATTCATAAGCTCATCTTCTGTCGGTACACGTTCACCATCACCTATTTGCTTAAATACTGTTTCCAAATCATTACAAACACTCCAACAATCCATTATCATTGGCTCAAGATCGTGTAATCTCATTTTACCATCATTCATTTTAACATACCCTTAAACATATCTTTTCGGCCTTCAATGCCAAGTTGAGCATCAAAAATATCTTTGATACTAATAAGCATCATTGAAGCCAACATTAGTATTTCTTCGCGGTTGTCACACATAAGAATTGCTTCATCAATAGGACGATTTAATTCCATCATCTTATTTTTTACATTAGGTTCATTCATTTTTATATCTATCATCCATGTTATTATGACCATCAGCAATGTGTTGCATCAATATGATAAGTTGGGTACATGCATGTGCTAGATGAGTATTTCCAGATTCAGGATCTAAATCTTCATTGTTATTCCAAGAGGTGAGGTGGCGTTGTATAGATGAGTACGTACGAGACCAGCTAGTGGTTGCACCGTCATCACGCCAGTTATTACGACCGTACTTATTAGCGCCAAAGCCAAGTACTTCTGCAATTGCATTGAGTTGATCAGATGGGATTAGATCTAATTGTGGTTTACCAGTATCATATTTCATAAGCTGTCCTCTTGAGTTTTAACAATTATACCATTACCCAAGTTAATTGTACACCCACAAATACTAGTGTTGTCGCTTATAGCACGTAAAATATCATCGGTAGAAATGTAATCTAAAACATCGTATTTTATAATATCATTTTCTGCTAGATGCTGTTTCCAATTTCTGTCTACAAATTTCCAAGTAACTATATGCTCTATGATGCCTTTACATAATTTGTCATAGATGTATTTTGAAATATGTATTTGTTGTTTTGCATTCACATGCTTAAAATCGCAATTGCCAAAAAAGTTATGTGTCGTATCGTACTCAAAGCCTTCATATAGAACATGGCCATTATTTAAAGAGGCTTGATGATATTCAGGGAATTCAAAATCCCATTGTCTAGTTGCTGAGTGAAAATCTCGTTTGTCCTTTTCAACTTTAACATCGCGTTGCCGAATAAATTCTGCCGAAACTTTTCCATTATATATCATTTATGAATTCCTATACACATATTCTAAAGCCCGATCTGCTTCAACTGTTAAAGGCCTATTCTCATACCAATTGCCGTGCTCGGCATCAAATTCACGACATAGCTGTGCAATTTCATTTGATGTTATTGGATATTGACGTCTAATAGCACTCGATGATATTGCAACCATCATCTGATACATCTTTGAGTACCAACCAGTATTAGATATGATTACATATTCTGCAGCTAGCTTACGTGGCCAGAACGGGCAATTTCGGTAACTACTCCAACTTACAGACGTATTATCTAACTTACTTTTACGATATTCAATTACCTGCTTCTGTAATTCTTCGGGCAATCTATCTAAGAAATTGTTTGAATGCTGTCTATCATTATACGGATGCTTGGCGATAAGAGATGCCACGTCAATAGAATCACCACCCACATCAAAATAAAAGTTGTTAGCACCGTCATATAATGCTGGAATGTAGTACATTCGACTAAGGTCTTTAGTTTGCTTATCTCCCATTTCCCCAAGTTCGGTGTTAAGGGCATACCAAAATTGTCTGATTCTTTCAGATTCAATGTCTTCATCAAGTCTGAAGACGAGTCTAAACTTCGGTTGATCTTTTGTAGAACTAGCAGTTGAATAACAGATATAACCCCAGTTAGGGATAGCGCGAGCCAAAGCATCTTTTAATTCTCCTTCAAATTTCCAATCATCAACGTCAACAGCACACCAGCCTGACCAAGATAAAACATTCTTGTTGGCTCGTGTAGTTCCATCTTTATAATGAGCCGGTGAAATAAGTTCAGCATCTCGTTTACTACCTTTTGGTTGTTTAGACAAATCACATAATAGCCCTGAAAACTGTTGCCAGTTATCAAGATCCATTGTGCGATGAGTTTTGTTATCAAATTGGCTTTTAAATAATGTTAGGGATATTGCCATGATTTCCCTCATGTGTTGGGGCTTTCCAACCCTCAGGCTTTAATAGATCTGGTAGGCCAAATGGGTTTGGACGGCCTTCTTTAATTCCTGGCGATTTAGTCATATTAGCTTCGTAGACTTTATCCCATGCTTTATTGGCATCAACACCTAATACATCTAATGTACCAATTGCAAAAACACATAGGTCAATAAGACCATCAACGATCTCTTCAGGGTCTTCTTCCTTGGCCGCAATAAATGTTTCATCAAGTTCTTCTTGACACATAGCAATGCGAAAATCAAGATACTTTTTCATAAGCTCTTTATCGTGCTTATTTTCTTCAAACCACTTGTGCACACCAAATTTGTTGTGCATCATGTAGATGTCATTAGCCCAGTCGCTCATAATATATTCCTTATCCGAAAAATTCATCTAGTGTTCCGCTGTTATCATAGTTGATAAACCAGCCTGTAGCATCGATCACAGATTTTAGTGGATCGATAAAGGTTTTTTCAAACTGAATATCATAGTTTATATACTTATGTAAATTCAGTTCATCTGGTAGGTAATCAGGAAAGGCAATAACATTCTCATGTATTGTATTTGGAGTTCGTAAGTAGCAAAACTTAACCTTCTCCCCATCACTGATTTTAGTATATTTTTGTGCAAGTCCTAATTTATCTATAAGGCCATTATACAACAAAGCCCCACGGATGTGAATAGGCGTTCCACCTTTATATGACTTTTTACTACCTTTATCTTTGTTAGTCCATTTACCCATAGTACTATCACCAAACCCTACTCCACGAGGAAATGATATTTGTTCTGGTGATAAGGTTCTAAATGTGTTATAGAAGTCCGCAATAAAATCTTGTGTAAGTTTCTCATCACCTCGAATAATAATCTTAAATACCTCACGAAACTTTTCACGTACGACCTCAGGAGTTGAAGACTTAATTGCTTCAATTCCCATAATCTTTAACTTAGGCTCAGCATATTGTACACCTTCGTTATTATGCACGTTAAGAATATATCTTTTCTTTGCTGTCCATATGCCTTTGTCAGAGATGCCTTCACGTTCCATGACCATACGATTTTTATATGCATTCATACGTGTGGAAAGTTTATCGTACGCGACATTAAGGTTGTCTTGAAAATGCTCACCGCATATCTTATCAAGAAACTTAACTGGATCCTTAGGTGCGAATTTTTTTACAAGCGGGCCGAAGTTAACATAAAGTGAATCTGTATCCATAGCGATAACATAGTCAACCTTTTCGGTGCCCATAATCTTATTCATCTCAGTATTAACACAACGCTCAGACCATTTGATTGCCAGCTGTCCTGACAAAGTAATACCTTCTGCCATGCGCATATCAAAATAACGGAACCATCTGTTACCAAGGGCTCCATATAGAGAGTTAAGCAAAATCTTAATTGCCATTTGGCGATTGTTTAATTGGTTAATTTGCTTCTCAAGGTCTTCAGTTTTATTGAGTTGGTATGCACGCTCTACGTCAAGCATCTCTCCTTTGATTTCTTTTCGTTCGGCATAATAACTCTCAATGATACTAGGAATAATGCCTTGAAAATCTTTACGGTAAGAAGATCCGTTAGCTGCAATAGCAATATCTTTACCAGCAGTATCGGCATCATTGTCCATATAATGATCAACACCATGCCGGTAAGCTCCGTTTAGTAGTGTCTCGGGTGACATGTTATATTGTACAATTAGATTAGGATATAGTGAATTAAGATCGAAAGATACTACCCAATCATGCATGCCAACATGTGGCTCTTTTACATAACCACCTGGATATGGATCCTTTGTCTTAGTCTCATTAGGAAGCAGAGCAATACGTTTCTTGTTTAGCTCACGATATATAATTGCATCCCATATGGCAGTGGTACCAAATGTATCGCTTATGTTTACACCTGCTTTGTATGCCATAGTCTGGCATAATTCAATAAGACCCATCTTGTCATCAATACGCTGAACAAGCTGAACATCTTTAATATTATAATCAATAAACTTCTGATGATCTTTCTCGTACAAAGTAAATAAGCTGCCGTGCTCTTCATAGGATAGTTTTTTCTCATTAAGAACAGTATAAGCAATTTGGTCTAGCTTATATGATTCTTGTGGACCATATGAATATCCAAACTTTTTGAACAACTCGAGATAATCAGCTTGTTGGATACCAAGGATCTCATAGCCGTGTTGAACCTGAGATCCTTTCATACCGCGAGAAGTATCAAATGCATTTAATATTCCCCAAGGAGAAAGCTTATTGGCGGCCGCTTCGGTGCCAACACGTTTAATACGATTAATAAGATACGGAATATCAAAGTAACGAATATTCCATCCAGTTAAAATATCTGGTCTGTTTTCACACCAATATTTGTGGAAGGATGCAAGTAGTGCGGCTTCGCTATCAAACTTGCGATACTGAATTAGATCAGTTCCCATATCAAGTTGCGTTTTGCTATAATCATATTCACCTAAACCCCACACTTCATAGACAGAAGACTTAGAAGATTTAAGTGCTATAGAAATGATAGGATGAAAAGCTTCATCCGGCTTTGGAAATCCTTGATCGGATGCAACTTCTATATCAAAGTTTACTACGTTTACATCACTAGGTTTAAAATCTATTTTATTTGGAAATTGTTGAGCAATATATTGTGCAGCATAATTGGTATTGCCATATATTTTAAACTCATTCAGATCTTTATACTTAGCTAAGAAATCTTTAGCCTCGCGCATATCATCAAAGTTGATTGGTTCGACTCGCGTGCCATCCATAGCAATCCAGTCAGTCTGAGGTTTTTGGCTTTTTAAAAATAATTGTGGTTTAAATTTGATCTTCTTTTCAATACGTACACCGCTGTCATTATAACCGCAGTACATAAGTTGGTTGCCATATCGTTGGACAGATGTGTAAAACGCCAAGTGTATTCCTCCATGATTAGAAACATTATACCATATGGTGCGTCATAAGTACACTACGAATTATTATTTTTAAGATGTTGTGTATAGTTCTCGAAACCAAGGCCCATTTTGATAAAGTTATTTTTACTGCGTGATATGGGACATGGAAGAAACGCTTCAAGGTCTACGTACGCAAGGGTCCAAGGCATTGCATCAGCACTCAATCTTTTACCCTGATTGATAACAAAATTGTCTGGCTGAAAGTCATCAAACGCAAATCTTCTTTTTGTTTGACCATCTAAATGAGTAAGTAATACTTTGTTGTCCTTTTTATTGATAACTATATCATTCCAAATTTGATCTGATATATGCGAGTTGTTTGCTATGTCAACAGTATTAAGTTGTCTACCGAAAAGAAATTCTATTTTATTTAAAATCGTGTTATCATCAATCCTCTCAAAATCAAACCTTGGAATACGGGTACTTCCAAAAAAATAGTTATTGTCCTCACATACAGATTTCAAGTGGGTGAGCGCATTATAATGGAAGTCACATAAACTACCCCCGCCTTCCATATGTAGTTCAGGGTCGTATTTGGACAATTTAGTAATCATCATTTGAGTTTTTTGAAATTCTTTTTGATGTATTTCTGTATCAGTTATATGCATGCTTTACCATCATCATTAAAATATTATATATTATTATTAAAAAAGTGAAAATAAGTGTGTACAAGACTTCTCAAATGTATTATTCTAATTATAGAAACAAACACTGAGGATTACTTAAATGGCTACTACTTACTCACTTTATGAAGTTACAAAGTTTGATGCTCAAGCTATCGCAGAGATGCGTATTTATGGAATGGATCCTACCGCGCCAAAAGTATTATGCAAATATGACGGTGCATATAATGCTTGGAGTGCAGCCCGTAAGTTAACTCGTATACACAAAGAAGTTTGTGATGAGTTTGGTAAAGAAACATATAAGCGCTATGGCGTTTCAAGAAGCTTGGATATTTCAATATGAATGATGTTAATGTAAGAGTCACTATGAAGGGTGGCATGAAACGAGGTGTCATGGTATCCAATACATTTCGTATGGATCAGGATGAGGCTAATAGGTTTGTCCTAGGTATACAAGATTTGCCGCATATCGCTAAAATTGATATGATTGATATTGGTGCAATACACGGCATGAGTGCCGAAAAAAGCACAGAGTTCGTAAAAATGTTAGGAGGTTTATAGAGAAGTTGAATACCTATAATAAAGTAAAAGAGCGCCGTTGAGCGCTCTTTTTTTATTTAACTAAAATGTCTTTCTAACATTTCAATTCTATCGGTAGCCATTGCCATTTTGTCAAGTTCTTCTTGGATAGCTTCGACAATATCGCTATGCTCACCAATGCCAACACTGTTTTTCATATAAACCATAATGTTAGTTTTGGCACGTTCTAGTTCGCCTTCGGCGTGCATGCGTGCAGCCTTTACAAGTTGTTCTTTCATAATATCTCCAAGTAGTTAAAGAGGGCCATTACAGCCCTCTAGTATTAACTTATTTACTACGTAATTGCTCGACTTGTGTCTTGCAATATTTCGCTTCCTCGTGGAAACCCAATCTTCCGAGTTCCGCTGCCGCTCTCGTATAACCAATCACTTGGAAATGCCGATCTAGCGAAGACCACAACCCCGACAATGGCGAGAAGGTATAAGACATTATTGCACTTGTCATTAAACCCACCCCTTAATGTTAGAGTTTGGCTCTACCTTCGTTGAAATTTTATCTGAATAATCAGACATAGATTTCGAGTTTGCAATGGTGTAAATATCACCACGGCAAATACCTATATCTTTTAATTCAGCATTACTTAGCCTATCCAATTCTTTAATAGTTTCTGTAACTTTTATTGAATATAGATATGAACTACGTAAACTTCCCAAAAAATTTATTACGAATTTAAAGAGTTGTGCGAGCTGTATGATTCCCGTTCTGGGCATCGTTAGTATTTGTGTCATTTGTATTCCTCGTTTGACCAATATTGATTTTACGAGGACGCTGATCTTCTGGGAGTTCATACTTCAATTCAATCGCAAGTATGCCATCCTGAATGTCTGCTCCATGCACGATAACGTGCTCGGACAGCCGAAAGGTTCGCTTAAATTTCTTTGTAGAAATGCCACGATGGATAAAATCTCTCCCTTTCGATATATGCTCACCAATCACAGTTAAGGTACGATCCTTAACTTCCACATTAATTTCATCCTGAGAAAACCCAGCAATAGCCAACTCAATGAGATAATCATCATCGCTGGTTTTAATAATATTATGTGGAGGGTAATGGTCATTTGAATGTTTAGCCGTATATTCTAGCTCTTGAAACAAATGGTCGAATCCAACAAAGGATGCGCGTGGGAATAGTGAGTTTACGTTAATGCCTGTCATGTTTATCTCCTTAAGCAAGCAAGATTTAATGTAGTCGGAATATTCCGCACTACGATAATATATATACGACTTAGCTAAATAGGAGCTATACTTTTTATGCATAGCTCCTATTTTTTTATTTATTTCCGATATTATATTTCGGACATAGTTCCCATTGGTTTTTTTCTTTGAATGGGATAATTTTAATTTGTCGTAAAGGAGCTAAAGGTTTTGCCGACTCTTTATTCACAATTTCTATTAATCCCCAATCAGACATTAATACCGAGATCGTGTTACGCCTTCCAATATCATTTTCCTCAAGGTTTGCTTTCTTACCATCTAACAGAAATAACTCCTTAAAATGGACAATGAAATACCTACCTTGTTTATGCAATATGTGGCAAGACTGGAATAGCTTTTTTTCTTTACGAGATGCCACACCAATACGTGTGAGAGTCTCTCTAACCTTTAGAAAATCGTCTGGCTCTCTTAGTGTTACTTCCAGCATAAGATCTGGAACCCACTCTATAATTTTATTTTCTTCCACCTGTATTAACCTTCTTCTTTAACCCATCGATTTGATGCGGTGACAGAAGAGATAATACTTGGCGGGCTTTTTCATTACTGTAGCCATAGTATAATTTAATCACTTCAATATCACTCTCAATTTGAGGTTTTAACCATTTAGAGAAACGTTTACGTTTCCTAATCATATTTATAAGAAAGTCAAATTGGAGTTTATTATCAGTGTTATGATAACGATTCATTTCATTAGCAACAATAACAGTATCTTGAAAATACGATAAGCCACGATTTACCATAAAAGAATTATATTTCTTTTCAGTAATGTCGTCGACTATAATATTTTTCTTAGTGTCATTAATAGCATTTAAATAATCAAATGGTGACATTACTAATCCTTTCTATAAGTTCAAATGTATGATCAGGGCTAGAAACGTGCCATGCTTTATCCAAAGGTCTACTAGCATCTGTCATAGCACATACAAATGGATAATCGTTTTCGCCTTCGAGACAATGATCACCAAAGAATATAATTTCATTATACTCTGTTGATAGCTTTCTGTACACCTGGGATTTATCTTTATCTAGCATAGTAATATCTAGGCCTGTTGAACCTGCTACTGCAGACTTATAATCAAACACACTAAACCTATCATTGAACAATCTAGATATGTGTTCGCGTTCAGAATTCATATTATCAAACTTGATATACTCAGCACGTTGATCGTTATTAGCATTGCGACCTAATACAGAGAAGTTTATTAGGCCTGATCTAATTTCCACATGGTTTCCAGTTTTAATAGCAAAATCACTACGATGCACCACATAATTAAACCAGTCTAACATCTCTTCAGATATTAGTATATTATTAGAGTAGACACGTTCTCCTTTGACCCAGAGCTCGTTACCACTACACTGGTAGCTCCCGTGGCAATCATTCTGTAAACCGTGTAGTTGTTCATCAGTTTTTTCATAGTCAGAACCAGTCACAATATAAACATCATGGCCCATCATAAACTGATATAGTATGTTAGCACGATCTTCATCAAGTTTTTGTCTAGCTGGCATAAGTGTACCATCTACGTCAAAAACATATGCTACTTTTCTTTTACTCGACTCCGCCATCTGAACCCAACCAATCTATTTCTTTAACTCTACTTGTAATCTGCTCAAGCGTGAGGTCCGTACTAGCACCAAGTTGAATATCGTGATGCTTATAATATAATTGTGGATAAGTTTTGTGCCCATCGGGCAAAGGTTGATTGTTTATCTTAGTGTATTTTATGCCCCAATCATCAAGCTTCTCTTCAAGAAAATGACAATAGACACAATTATCTTTTGTAAATAATGTTAGCATTAGTTAAATTCTACGTTGGCCATAATTTCTGTCATACAAGCTACGACGTTTAATTCATGGTCTGCCACAAAGGCGTTCTTATACTGATAGTCAGCAAGTATCAATACAACTTGAGGAATAGAATGTGGTGCAACCAACTCATTCATAGAGTCATACACATTACGGAATATAGAAGTAGCATCAACATCCATATGGTTTGCAACCCATGCACGCATCTTTTTAAAGTCTTTGGTCTTTAGATGCGTTACTAAATCAGTAATACTAACAGAAGCACTCACGTCATCAATGGTCATTCCATTAATACTGCGACGTTGGGCTTCATTTAAAACTCTTCGCCAATCTGGAGCATGCTTCATTACAAGATCCGCTGCGGCTTTCTCGTTAGCTTCAATGCCTTCAGCCTTAAGGACATATAACAAATGCTCGTGAAAGAATGCAGCTAAGCGCGGCATATCTTTCTTAGTAGTATTAAATTCATATACACCACACCGAGAATGTAACGGTTCAATAATACGATTCTTAAAGTTACATGTAAGAATGAACCGACAATTATTACTAAACTCTTCAATAAACCCACGTAATGCTGGTTGTGTTGATTGTGGGTTAAGATAATCAGCTTCATCGAGTATGACAACTTTATAGCCACCTTGCAGAGAAACTGTTGATGCAAACTGCTTGATCTTAGTACGAAGAGTATCGATATTACCTTCTTCAGAACCGTTGATCATAATATAATCTAGACTAAGCTCTTTGCATAAAGCTTTAGCTACCGTTGTTTTTCCAGTACCGGCAGTACCGGTGAAAAGCATATTGGGCAATTCACCGGTAGTAACCATGGCATTGAAAGTATCCTTAAGAGATTTAGGTAAAATCACTTCAGATATTGTAGTGGGACGATATTTCTCGACCCAAAGATATTCATTAGACATAGCTTAAACCCTCATTATATAAAGTAGATAGTATCACGTATGGGCAGGATAGTAAACTATTAGTCTTGGTTTTGTGCCTGCTCCTGCTGATAATTTTCAGCCATTTGGATAAGACTTACACATTGATCACGAAGTTGTCCGATGGTAGAAAGCTCTTCACCTTTAAATGCACCGCGCTGAGTCATAGTATCAATAACAGCAATCATACTACGTGCTGCGCGATTTGACGTTTCATAAATTTGTGCATTTGGATCTGTTGCATCTTCAGCTTCAGTTTTAGTTTCTTTTTTATCTACCATAATTTAGGCTCCGATATAAGTTGATGTTTTTTCAAGTGCAATCCAGTACTGGATACCTGATTCTTTGTTAACAAAGTGCGAAATAAGTTTCGACGATATACTAACATCATAATCACCAGGAACCATCTTTAGATTGCTGATATTTATAATGAAATTAAACTCTTCTGCAGAAAATTCTCCGTCGAGATCAACAGAAAAGTTATTAGATGTGGCGTTTTGGCTATCAACAACGGACATTGAAAGCTTATTTGATTTGCCAGTAATAGAGAGTTCGGTGTGGCCAAGAGTTGACGCTGCACGCTTAATACGGTTTAGCGTATCATTATCTAACGTGAAGGTAACCTCAGAAGAAGGCATTACAACATCTTTCTTAGGAGTTGTAAGCATTTCAGGATCAGAGAAGAAGTATTTGATTCGTGAACTACATGTTGAGTCACTTACTACCACATAATCTTGTTCAAAAGATAATGTAGGTTCATCGACCAATGATATCACACCAAGAAACTCGTTAAGATCGTAAATACCAAATCCTTGTGGGAATTCATTATCAAGAGTTGCTGAAGACATAACGTTACGTGCCTCAGTCATAGTCTTGAGTTTATTGCCTTGTTCGATTACGATATTAGGATTAATACTAGCGTAATTCTTAAGGACAGAAATTGTTGACTCATTCAGTTCCATAATATACTCCGTTTGTGAATAGTACAATTATACCATATTTGTTTCTATTTGTACACTCTTGATTTTAGAAAAGTTTTTCTCTTTTACAAACTCAAGCTTTGACTTAAATTTACCATCGAGGATTTCTCCTTTGTGTGAGATAATAAAAGTATTAGTAGACTCATCTAGTGTATGTAAGATTTTAGTTAAGTTATCTACTCCGTCGTGGTCAAGGCTGGAATCAAATGTTTCATCTAAAACCAATAAGTTTGTAGCAACAGAGTTTTTCATCTTAGCAATCATCCGCCAAGTGAATAGTAATGCTAAATCTATTCGTTGTTTTTCTCCTTCTGAAAAGGAATCGTATGAGAACGAATCTCTATGTCTAGATCTTATAGTTTCTTTAAAGCCTTCGTCTAAATCAAAATGCACATAGAAATCTAGAATTTGTAAATACTTATTAACTAGATTATTAATAACTGGTATGTATTGTTTGATGATTTTAGTTTTAATACCTGTGTCCTTTAGCATTTCTGCCATGGCTGCATGATATGTATAATCTTCGTTTAGCACAGACTTCATATCAACCAGAACATTACGTTGATCCTGCATGGATGTTAGATCAATATTCGCTTGACCTAAATCACCACCACTAGACTGTAACCTATTAATATCAGCACCAAGCTGATTAATTTGAGTTTGTAACGTTACAATTTCTCTATTGTTACCGCTAATGTCAGACTGGTTCTTACGAATCTCTTCTGCAATTTTACCAGCAGCTTCGAGTAAATCACTAATCTCTCTTGATCTTTCTTCAAGAGCTAGACTTTGTTTCGATAAGGCACGCGCCTGTTCTTTAAGTGACGAGATCTTATTTTCTTTAAAGGTAGCTTCAATTTTCTGCGTGCATGTTGGGCACTCGTCATTTTCCGCATAGAATTTTGAGTGTTTAACAATATCTGTAATGGCGTGTGCGGTAGCAGCTTTATCGTGTAATATGACTTGCTTACCATCGTTGCCTTTTTTGAGCTGAGATCTGACCTCTTCGGCATTTGCTTCAACAAAGCTCTCCAAGTCTTTATTGCTATCGTGTAATCCCTCGATCTCTTTATTGATGGAGATAATACTATTTTTTTTCTCATTGATTTCCGTTTCATTGATTTGAGCAATATCACGAATATACTTAGTTTGAGTCTCAATCTTATTCTTGACTAAATCCAACTCATATGAATTGTCTTTTAGTTTGTCTTTGATATCGGCAGTCTTTTGCTTAACAAGCTTACCCATTTTAGAGAAGACATTAATATCTAGAAGGTCCTCGATAACCTCACGCCGGTTGCCTGAAGCGAGCTGCATAAAGGGAATAAAGGAACTGCTACCCAATACGACGATTTGGTGGAACGATTTATGATTTAACTTAATGATGTTCTGCTCAAGGACCTTCTGATATTCACTGGCATGAGCGTTTTCATTTAATATGACTCCGTTCTTCCAGATTTCAAAGATCGCCGGCTTTATGCCTCTAACGATCCTGTAATGTGCTGAACCACTACGGAACAACAATTCAACAATGCAATCTTTATTATTAATAGTATTAACTAATTGTGGCTTATTTATATTACGATGTGGCTTTCCGAACAAAGCAAATGATAAAGCATCTAGCAATGTAGACTTGCCAGCTCCGTTAGATCCCACGATAAGCGTAGATTTAGTTTTATTCAAATCAATTGTAGTGAATTCATTACCTGTAGATAAGAAATTCTTATACTTAACTTGTTCAAATACAATCATGCAATTTCCATAGCTTGAGCTTCAGTCAGCAAATTCCTCATGCTAATCTTTAGCCTGTCTTTATCCAAATCTGTTTCGACACTTTCCACATAAGAGTCAAGCAAAGTAGAAGTTTCTTCAACATCTATTTCACCATCCTCAACATTTTCGCCAGAAAACTCTTTAAAGTCTTCGGCAATTTTTAGTTCATGGATTGGCCTTGATTGGATTTTATCAACAAATTCGTCAAATGTAAACAAGTTAGATTTATTAAGCACAACTATTTTGACAAACTTATTATCTACTATACTAAAATCAAAGTTTGAATAATCTTCAGTAGTATCATCATATTTGATTCGGTGAAATATAGTCTTGTCGTTTGGAATAGCCGTTAGCTCACGGGATTCTGTATCTAGTACATGGAAATACTTTTGATCATGTGCATCTGACCAAGTAAATTCCATCTGAGATCCAAGATATGTTATATTGTCTTTCTTAGACTTGGTATGAAAATGGCCTGAATATACTTGTTCAAACCTTTCAAATATTCTATGATCCATACCACTATGTGATGGTACACCTTTAAGCACATCAAAGCCTTGTAGTTCTAAATGACCACCAAGAATATCAGCTTTACAGTTCTTAATAAAGTTTACACTGCTTTCGTAGTTTTCTTTATTAATCCATGGTACCAGTGCCATTTTAAGAGATCCGTACTCCATGACTGTTGGTTCCATCACTATATGTACTTCATTCATATAGTGGCCTAGTAATTCTTTTAGTGAATTCAAATCATTAGTATTTTTAAAGTATGTGTCGTGATTACCTGGAATAATATCCATAGTAATCTTGTTCTCTCTAAGTTTATCTAAAAACATAGATCGTGTACGATTAAGCACTTTAAAGTTAATGAATTTCCTTACATCATAGAAGTCACCAAGATGTACGATATGGCTAATGCCAGAGCGCAAGAGGTAAGGAAAAAAACAGTTCCCATAAAAATCCTCGGCATTATCAAGAAAAATATCAGAGCTGTTACGAACGCCTGCATGAGTGTCATTGATTATCGCAATCTTCATTCCAAGAATCCAGTTAAGTCTGAGTCGACCTTTTGGATTGGCTTCTTACGTTTCTTTTCTTTCTTAGCAAACACCTTAAGCTCAGAGTCGTATTCTTTTACTTTATCAATACGGTCTCTAAGAGTATCAACAAAATGTCCGGCTACTCCAGCAGCAGCGCTACCAGCTTCGACCACGACAAACATATCTATGCCCGATTGGGAGATATATTTCATCTTCACGTCTTGTTGTTTTTTCTCTTTAGCAATACGGCGGAGAAATGCATACCATGATATTTGAGTGAAATATGAGAACGCATTAGGTTTACCTGTACGTGTAGCAGCATCGATATTATAATTCTCAATAGCTTTAAGGCAATTCTCAACAGCATCCATTACCATTTCTTCACGGTATGTGTAACGAATAAAGTTTGACTTGTGTGAAAGGCCTTCGGCTATTTTAAGAAAACAAGTTGCTACGTAGTTTGTGACAACAGGTAGTTTAGTATTATTTTCTCTAGCTTCGTTTAGTGTTTTTACGTATTCAACAACAGCATTAGAGAAATCTCTATTGTTGACGTAATGGGGCTTGTCCTGTGGTTTCATAATACATTCCTTAACATTGTCTATATTATACCGTGTATGTGAATAGAAGTACACATAATTTTTTTTCGGTATTCTTACATTAGGGGTTTACAATATCGCAATACAGTGGTATAATTAAAGAGTTAGCTTGAGGGTGGATGGATACCCTAGTGTAATATTGGTTTTGTTCTAAATTTCAAAATCTTACCAAGCTCACCACTCTCGTCTCCCTCTAAAATATTGTCTACTTTCTTTTCCATAGAATCCATATGCTCTTTCATTTCTCTCCGCATTTTGTCTACAGATATATTACCATCTTCGGCATCTTCCATAAAAGTAGATAGTGCTTTAAAGTATTCTGATAACATGTCATCGTGTGGATGGGTTTCTCCTAAAATGTGTTGCGCGCTTAAAATTTGAAATGAATCTGATTCTAGTTGATACATCATAAAAGGTCTAAAAGAATAATATCTGTTTCCAGTTTCCATATTATCCATGCATACTAATTTTAAAGACTTTCTAATTACCAAAGCGTCATCTTCATCATGATATTCTACAACTTCGCATAAAAGCTCTTCGTTAGTCGTCAACTTGAAGTGTCTGATGTCCATGAATTGGTACCTCAATTAATTTAAATTTAAACTTCTCTTTTTTATATATCTTCACTCTTTCTATCGAGTGGAGCATCGCATAGTTTTGGTGGCCTTTGTAGTGGAGGTCGTCCGATATATCATACAAGGTAGTAACTTGTCCATTATCAGATTTTCTGAGTCCTCTGCCGATAGACTGAAGAACTTTGATTTGGGACTTAGAAGGTGATGCAAAAATAATATTATGCAAGTTGCGAATATTAATTCCAGTGCTAAAAGTCCCAAGAGAAGCAACGATAATAGCATCTTTTTCACCCTCCGTAATTTTTCTAATCGATTCACGATCTGACGTTTCAACTTCACCTGATACGTAAAATACTTGCCTATTATCACCAGCTTTATCTTTAATCAATTCATATAATGGTTTACCATGCTTTTCAACGAAATTAAATAACACCAGAGTGTTACCTTTTTGATCAACTGCTAAGTTACGGATAAAGTTGTTTCTAGCCTTATTATCCACTATCCAAGCAATCTCATCCTGATAACTTTGTTTTCCGAATGCCTTTCTAATGCTTTCATCATACTTCAATACTAATATATTTATATCAAGATCTGCTAATGTATTATTATCTTGTAGCTTCCTGGTTGTTGTAACCCTATGTATTTTACCAAACAGTCCCTGTAGGACAAGGTGGTGGACCTGGGCATTGTCCAGGGTGCCAGTTGTACCATATCTATACTTTGCGTTCACGCACTTAGTCATAATCTCAGTAAGAGATTTAGATTTAAATCCGTGGCATTCATCTCCAATAACTATACCAAACTGTTCATACCATTCTACATCTAGTTTGTAAATAGACTGCCATGTTGAAATAACGATAGAGGCTTGTATATTATCTTTATCTCTTCCACTATAAATTCTATGACATTCTTTTTCTACATCTAACCCGTAGTTCTTAAAGTCATCATACATTTGTTCTACAAGAGATGTTGTAGGAACAATAATCAATGCCTTCATTGGATATCTATCGTCATTAAGCATAGCATGATAATACTGTGTCAATACATAAATGATAAGAGACTTACCAGAACCAGTAGGGCTTAACAACACACAGCGATTAATATCTAAAGCCTTTGCTATAGCATCAAATTGATAGTCACGAACTTCAATAGACTGTCCGTTATTTTGCAGGTTAAGAGACTTTATAAATTCGTTAAGATCTTTTGGTTTAATTTTATCAGTATCTAGTAAAGATCCAAATTCATTTGATTCGGTTTCTATGGTGTAGTTATTACGCTTGCAAAATTCAACAACAAACGGATATAGGCCAGCCGGTAACTCACGTGTCTGTAGATTAAAGAGGCGGATTTTACCATCCCACACTTTAATTTTATACATCTTCATATATTTGTAACCAGGAACAAAAAATGAAAAGTATTCACTTAGTTCGTGGGCAATTCCATCATCACATTTAACAAGAGCTATACTTTCGTTCTTCTTCCATAATGTAATATTAGCCACTCACAAATTTCCCTTTTGGCCTGTACCAATTTTTCTGATTGTGTATTCTTCCCATTAGATCATTTATTTCAATCATCTCAGACTTAAGTTTGTCACTAGTTTCACCTTGAGCAATTGCTAAGCCTCTACGTCCGGCCTTTGATCTCAGTGCACTTTCAATGATTTCGATGTCTCTCACATCCAACTCGAATAGTAAATTAGGTTTAATCGCCACTTTGAAATACTCTCCACTTAATCATATTACCTATAGTCTGATGTCTCCATTTGACATTATCTATAACCTCCTTCAGAGTATCCATTATGGTCTTCAGATATTCTATAGCCTCAACCGTTTGTTGTATCTCAGGATCAGCATCATAATAATAGTCCATTTCACCTTTAAGAATTTTAAGCCCATTAAATGGATCAGGTTCCCAACCTTTTTCAATAATTTCGGAGTGATCCATTTTCCCGTTGTAATATAGCCACTTCTCTTTTAATAAGATCTTTTGCTTTTGCTCAGCTTTTTTTAGGCGAAGTCTAGTCAGCGAATGCAGCTCAAGGTATTTTGCATGTAAAATGGGGGATTGCCTAGATGCTTCATCTAAGCTGGTCTCTTCAATTATAGAGTCGACAGACCACATTTCGAGTATAGTTTTTAAATCCATAATATAACCTTAAAAGTTTAAAGTAAGTCAAAGTAAGTGAACCTAAACGAAATTGGGAATGTAATGTATTGAACATCACCTGTTCCAGCTTCAAAGTTGATATCACCTAGTAGAGTAGGTATTGCATCTCTATATATTAGCTTCTTCGCAACGTTATTTGCGCTTGTTAATATAGACACCGTAATGTCTGCTACAGATGGGCCTAAGTTACTATTGCCATCAGAAGCTTTTACATCTGGTCTATCAACAAAGCTATTAATCCAGTTGTACATTTCTGTGTATGCACTTAAGTTTTCGTCAAGCACGATCATAGCAGAGGCTTCACCAAATACCATTGTTCCACCTGTAAATGGAACAGAACCAATACGTCTGTATGGAACCTCAACAGTATTTATAGAAGCACCAGGATGTTGAACTGACTGTGCAAAGTACTCTAGGTTTGGCATATATTTACGATTAATTGATAACTTAAAACCTGTCGGCTGCAAGAAATTTGTATTAGTTGAAAGTGTGGATTCAAGTAATCCGGTAGAGATAGTAGCAGATTCGTTAGCCATAGTTGTGTCCTCTAATATATGTCTATTTATATTAAAAAAAGCGCAAATAAGTGTGTACAAGACTTATGAGATGTATTATTCTGGTTACAGAAACACTAACATGGAGATACACTATGACAAAGTTCAACAGAAAAGACTTTAACTACCACGGCGGATACCTAATGTATACAGCCGATTACGAAGGTCGTCCTGTGTACGAAGCTGGCAAAAACGTACATCCAACAAACGTCGGCAAAGGTAAAGATCTTTTTATTGCTCGCTTTAAATATAGTGGTCCTTTCACAAAGGCAAAATTCCTTACACAGCTTATCAATAACTTCACAGTTGAAGAGTATGTAGCAGAGAGAGCAAAAGATGGTCTTGACAGCTCACCACTACAAATTCTTAAGAACAATAATGAAGATTGGTATTACAAAGTAATGTTTGATTTTAAAGAGAAGCAGGCTCGTAAGAGTGGCTACCACTGTGCATACGACTATGATAGGGAGGCAGCGTAATGACTGCGTGTTCATATAAAACTTACAAGGAATATTGTGAAGCTCGCCGAGTGAAGGGGTTGCAAGTAATTCCTGAAAGTCTGTATATTGCTTTGCGTAAATCTAATCAGTAGGAGGTCTTATGACTTTACCAATTACTCAAGCTCGTATTTATAAAGCACTCGGTAAAAAGCGAGTTGCTATGATACTTGACTATGATTACTCTTGTGGTGTCTTTGACATTGTGATAAAGGATGGTTGGTTTTATGATGGGGATGGAACAATTATAGTTCTTGAACCATTTGACGATGAAAACTTCTGGGACATTGTCAAAGTTCTTAAACAAAGATTCGACGAATTTGTATGGACAGGTGTTGGAGCATAAAAAAAGCCCCACCGAAGTGGAGCTTAGTTGGGAGGGGTTAAATCCCCTCCCTTTTTTTATGAGTAACTTATGTGAGGATGTTGTCTACACGGAAGATACGGTAGTACTGGTTGGTTTTTGCAGTTGCAAGACCGTCAGCAGGAGTCGCACCAACGAATGGGTTAGAAGCCATGCCGTAGCGTGTCTTGAAACCAATTTTAGGCTGGAACGTATCTTCACCAACCGCACGAACCATTGTGAGTGGTACGTATGGACAATAGAAGAGACCTGCATCATATGGGTTTGTACCCTTATAACCAACAGTGATATAGTCAACAGTTGCATACGGATCGATGTATACTTTTGTACGACCATTAAGAACACCAGCAAAGGTTGAACCTGTGTCATCAACATTCAAGTTAGTTGACAAAGCAGGAGTATAATCGAGCATGCCGGAAGCAGTCAAAGCAGAAGCTACGTCTGAAGAACAGATAATAAAGTTACCTTTTCCTCTACGAGTTTCTTTTGCAATTACGTTTGCTTCACGTTCGATTTGTACAACCAGACCTTTGAACTTCTCAGCAGACCAACGACCATCAGCATCAGAAGACAAGTTAAAGATACCGTTTACAGCTGTGTTAGCTTGCAGTGCACCAGTTTTGGCTTGTGAGTTGATTGTACGAATTACTTCGCGGTTGATTTCAGCAAGAATCTCAGTTGACAAGATATTTGCCAATTCAGTTTCTGCGTCAAGACCATGAATCGCTTTCAAGTCTTGTGCAAGCTCTAAGCTGTATTCAGCTTTCAGTGCACGTGACTTGGCGGTCACAGTTGCTTTTTCAATGGTGAAACCCATTTCAGCAAACGCAGCATTGTTTGCAGAACCAAGAGCTTCAGCAGAGTCAGTACCCATTGGATTGCCAGAAAGAGCAGTTGTACGCTCATCGTCAATACCGTTTGCGGCACCAGCAGAATCGTTAAGGCCAGAACCATCAGCAGGTTGTGTGAAACCGTTAGCGGCTTGTGAACCAGAGAATTCTGTGTTAGCTTCGTTGAAGAGAGCTTCGGTTGAACCAGTTGCACCAGCACCGTAACGGGCTTTCATCGCAAAGATGAGGCCAGTTGGACCGGACATTGGCTGAACGCCAGCAACATCATAGGCCATCAGGTTTGGCATGGAACGACGTACCAAGCTAATCAGTACTGGATCCCATGTACCAATTGAGCTAGTTGCGTTACCAGGTGCAGCTTCTGTTAGGAAACCGTTTTGCGCAGCGCGATCTTCACGCATAGCAATTTCTTGGTTTTCGAGAACGGCTGCGGTTACAGAACGTTTGTGGTGATTGTCGATGGAACCGGCTGAATTTTCATTCAGAACTGGTGCCCATTTTTCGACTAGTTTATCATAAGATTGCATTTTTAGGAACTCCTAGGTATTTATGTTTTAGACGATTGTCTAATAGCGGAAATATATTGAGACATTACGTCTGATGGTGCTTCAACGAAGTCTCCATCTGCGTCGTCAATTTCTTCATCAATTGAAGACTCAACAATTGTTTTTGTGAAGTATGATTCTTTAATAGTCTGGACTTTCGCAGTGAAAGTAGCCACATCTACAAAATCAATATCTTCTACAAGCGATGCAAGTTTCTCAGCTTGAGTAGTTGCAAGATCAGCAGACGCTTCACTAATTACAGTGGCGCGCTTCATTACTTCCAATTCCTCAGAAACTTCTATTGCTTTTTGAGTAGATTTATTAAGGGCTTCTTCAAGCTCTTCTACTTCTTGAGCAAGTTCGTCAACCAGGTCGACTTTTGATTCTGGAACTTCGATGTAAGACTCAGTAAACAGATCTTTCAAGCTGTTCATGAATTTTTCAGCGATTTCAGTGCGCAGGCCATTTTGTACTGCTAACTGATTTTCTTTCATCCAGTTTTCAACAACATAGTTAAGATAGCTGTCAACTTTTTCTACGAGTTCGGCTTTAGTGGAAGATACTGCTTCCGTTAGCTCTTCTTCGTAGCTAGCCTCTAAACGAGTTACTTCTTCGGCCAATTTAGATTTAATTGCGGCTTCGAAAATAACAGCTGTTTTGGCTTTAAACTCTTCGGAAAGAGTAGCTTCAGACTCGACTAATGCATTTAAATCTTCTGAAAAATCAACGTTTGATGCTTCGGCAACAAGTGCTTCGTCATCTAGGTCAACATCTTCACCCATAAGTTGTGTTAGCGCACCGGCAAGGTCTTCTTTTTTCATACCAGCCATTTTGTTGTACGCCGCATTAATCATACCAGCTTTTGTTTTTGGCATTTTTTCTGAATTAGACTTGTCACCCTTACGAGCTTTCGCTTTAGGTCCCTTGTCTTCTGCAGATTGTACAGATGCAATAGATTGTGCCTCTGCATTTTTTGGATCGTGAGCTTCTTCGATTTCATTCTCGTCGAGCTCAACATCCTGATCTTGGATTTGGTCAGTCATGTCTTGACTCCTATATTATATTTTACTTTTCATTAACGAGAGGAAATTCTTAAACTCACGAGTCTGAGTCTCATAGAGATCAGCGCGTGGAGCTTTTTTAATTTCAGTCTCCATTCTTTCAATGTCTTGAGCTTCCAGAATACCGTTATTCCAGATCCAGTCTACACCTTCCATAATCCCATTAACAAAGGCGTTTGGTGCTGATGGATCTTGTACGATGTCAATCGTATTAAGAAGAAAGTCTTCCTTCACATACATGGCGTTGCCACGTTGCTCAATGCTACCCATACCACGAGTCGACACTCCTAGCTGAACACCACCGTCAAGTAGACCTTTAACAATCTTACCCATCGGAGTATCTAGTATTTGTGCCTTACCTACCACATTATTTTTCTCAAATCTGAGATCTGTAATTAGGTGGGATACTTTATCTAAGTTTACAGTGGGACCATCAGGATGGTTTAACTCGCCAACTGCTCGCTTAGTTTTTACTTGATCCGTAACGTATTTGTTTACAGCATTTTCCATAATTGCTCTTGGATAAATGCGTCCATTACGGTTCTTTGATTCTGCTTGTGCAAATACGCCTTCGATAGCGTAATTCTTGCCTCCGCCTTCTTTGGCTTCAACAATCATTTCGATATCGTGTTCTACGTATTCTGTAATTAACTTCATAGTGATTTAGTCCAATTCTCTTACCATCTGCATAAGCATTTTTTGCGCATGCTGTTTAGTATCATATACGTCTAATTTATCACCATCAATATAAGCAGTAAACTTATCATAATTTTGTACAATTTCAACTTTATAACCATTTAATCTACGGTTATAAACTGTGCGTCGCTTTTTAACTGCTTCGCTTAAATCATACTTTAACTCTTTATACTTCGTCTTCATCTGCTTGTTCTTCATTTTCGACAGATACTACTTCTTCAGTGTTATCATCTTCTAGATCTAACTCAAGCTGTTCAGCATCGACACCATTGTATATACTAGCAGATACTTTAATTCGTTCTTGTTCTAGCGCATTGTCCATCCGGTCATTCATGATCTGTGTAAAAGTTTTATTCGCAGAATTAAAATCTTTATCAAATGATTGTTGAACTAATGTTTCAATAGGGTTCATAATATTTCCTCATATTTGGTATTATTTATACGTTTTCTACGTTCCAGGCTTAACTTCTGGAGTCTCTTCTTTATTGTCTGCTGGCTCTGGATCAGGTTCTTCGGCTGATTGTTTTGCCATATCTTTAATATCCTCATCACTTAGCATAAGAATCTTTTTCATAATATATTCTTTTGAGAAGTATTCACCAACATATTGAGAAGCCTGATCTAGGGTTGTTAAACGATCTCTTAATAGCTCAGCATCTTTAAGTTCTGTGAAATGGTTATCACGCGAATAATCGATAAAGATATCGTTTTTCCATGAATCCCAGTCTTCTTCAGTAATAAGACCTTTCATAATTAACTGAGTTTTTAGAATACCAGTGAATAGATGTGCAAACCTTTTACGTAGTCTATCAATGAATTTCTGAAATTTCAACTCATCTCGTGAGATCTCGGTTGCTCTACCTAAAGAAAATTGACCTTCTGATTCAAGCCTACCAATAGGAACATTAAGAGACTTATATAATTTCTTTTGAAAATATACGATGTCATCTATTTGTCCGAGGTTTTCGCCACCTGGTAAAGTTGAGATCTCTGTACCACGACCACCTTCGCGACGTGGCAGCCAAAAATCTTCAAGCATCGACATATGTTTGCGATCATCTTTAACTGCTCCTGTATCAGCGTCATAGACCAACTTGTTACGATACCGGGCCATGATGTCTTTCATATATTGTTCGGACTTACCACGAGGCAAGTTACCCACATCAATATAGAATATTCTACGCTCAGGCGCTCGTGCAAGCCGATAGATGACGAGTGAGTCTTCCATCATACGAAGTTGATTGATTGGCTTCAAAGCTTTATGCAGATGTGACACAATTTTCTTACGGCTAGCATCTAATAGACCAGATGTAACATAGCTAACGGAATCGTTAGATAGTTTAATACCAGACGAGGTACTTCCTGGTTTTTCTTGATACAAGTAATACTCATCAGTCTTTTCGACGATCAATGCACCAGTCTTTGGATCTTTTTTCTTTTTAACTTGTTTAATTTTACGAACTTTAGAGGCATCAATAGGACGAATTTCCTGGATGCCAGCTTTAAGGTTCGCTTCGTTAACAACAAGGTGGTGATATAGACGTCCATCTACATACCAACGTTTAAACATATCGTGACCAATTTCATTGAAATTTAGCATCGACACGATGTTTTCGAATTCTTCGGTAATACCCTTTTTTATTTGATCAGATACTTCAACCTTGTCTAGTCTAATTTCAAGTGCCGATTCACCTTCTGACGCTGAAATAGATTCATTAGTAATATCTTCAATTGCAGCATCAACCTCAGGGTGTGCTGATACTCCACGATATTTCATTATTAGCTGAGCATTATCTTTAGATTCATCACCATCTAAATTAATGAATTGGCCATAGTGCATACCAGACGCGGTAACATAACCAGCGCCATCGTCATCAGTAGCAGGAACAATAGAAGGAAGTTTTTTATCTTCTTCTTTTTGTCTCTTCCTACGGATTTCAAATCCAAATATATTTAAGCCTTGTTCTTCAGCCATAATTCCATCCTATTTTAAAAGGTTGGCAACCTTAAAGACTGCCAACCTAATATTTATATCACCATTAAGAAGTGGTGTTAGATGTCCAGTACTGATATGCAAACTCTACACTAAACTCTTCGATCGCATCATTGGCATCATATGCCAATTCAATCGGTGAGATCAATGTTGGGAAAGCAGCAACGAAGTTGTATGTTTTCAATATACTTTCGTCTTTATCAAGTTGATCAACTTTAAGATCTGCTTGATAATCAGTTGGGTTAACTAGACCAGTATTAGCGCCGTGTGCGTTAATACCGTTCATCCAACGTTCCATTGAGTCACGAACCGTGAAGTTCGTGTCATTGATAATTGTTACTGACCATGGTTCAAAGGTACGATCGCCTGCAATTTGCAATTGACGTCCTCTAAAAGCCACCGGTACGGCCGGAACCGTTGAACCCGGAAGCTGTCCTGTTCTACACATGAATGATGTTAATTCAACATCACCGCCAGCATAACCTGGAAAACCAAGTGTAACTTTAAACAGATTGGGGCGAGCGCCACCACCTGCTAGTTTTGCTTTAAAATCGTCTACGCCTAAAATAGCCATTTTCTATCTCCCCTTATACCGCGCCAGCGACTTCTGAGAAGTCTACGCCAGTACGTACAGCAACAAAGTTAAGTGTAACAAAGTTGATGGAACGAGCAGGTTTGACTAAGACAGTAGCGACGAATTCATTTCTATCTATAACTGCACCAGTATTGTTTGTTTCGTCACAAATAACACGGAAGTCAGTAATACCACGACGGCCTTTAATGTCGCGTAGGAATGGTTCGACTGTACCTGTAAATTCTGCTCTTGTAAATTCATCATTGAATTCGAACATAACGTTACGCGCAGCCAAAGCAATCGCTCGCTCAATAACCAGGAACAAACGACGTACGTTAATACGATCAAATGCTGATGGACGGGCCAATTTAGTTTTGTCACCAAAGAGTAATAGACCTTGACCAGGAATATTAGCAATTGGATTAACACTGTTTCTGTATAGTACGTCACGCTCTGCTTTATTAGGAGAGTATGCAATACCTGTTACACCAAGATACTGACCACGACGTGGACCAGCTGGTGAATACCATGCAGCTGCGCTTACATCAGTCGCTGCCATAATACCAGCAGTCGAAGACGCAGCCGGAATATGGATGAACTCATCATTGTATTTGTCATACACTTTAAGATAGTTGTTATCAACTATAAGATATGAAGATGATGTGAATGTTGCGGCAGTTGCAGTCGTATTAGTAACCGGAGTAGCAGAACCAATAATGTCTGAACGAGCAGGTGATGTAACAACAACACAGTCTTTACGAGTGCCTTGTGCAATACTTACTAGGTCGTTAACTATTGTTGTGGTGTCTGTACGCGAAGCCATTTGAGGAGCAATCAACATATCAACTTGGATATTGTCTTTGTCTTCAAAATTGTCGTAACCAGTGATATAATCACCGACGTCCATGTTCTCTGATTCGTCACCTTGGGTCAAAGAATAATCTTTGATAATCTGTGCAGCAGAAGATTTTTGGAAATCACGAGAATCAACAGCATCTTGGCCAGCCAAAGCAACAGTATAGTCGGAATCAAAACCAGCACACCAGATATATCTAGAACTTCTGTTGATTACGTCTTTAACGAAGTTCGTTGAACCGTCAGATGTTTTTGCGTTCTTAGCAACTGATAAGAATGGAAATGTTTCAAGAACAGTTCCACGAGTGCCAGTAAATAGACCATCTTGGTCAATAACTGCTACGTGCATCTCATCGTTAGTTGCATTCAAGCCTTCAGCAAAGTTAGATGTACCAGGAGCAGCGTCAAAGCTTGCTTGATGTGTCCAACCAGTAAATACTGTAGGTGCTGTAGCATTTGGACACACGGATACTTGAAGGCTATTGCCCAAAGATCCAGGCCAACGTGCAATAAATGTATGCTTGTCGCTGTCGAGGCCAGTTTTTGCAGTGTCGAACTGATCTGGGTTCGTGATACGAACATTTTTACCAGTTACTGCTTCACCAGCTTCTACGCTATATGCATTAAATCCGTCAGAGTCACCTAGGACCCGTACAACTTGTAATGCGTTTGTATACTTTAAAAAGTATGCGGCTGAATGGAAATCAACCGAGTTTATCTGTGATGGTGCACCAAAGGTAGTAACCAGACCAGACTCATTTGAAATGAGTGTTGGAGTGTTTACTGGGCCCCATCTAAAATTACCAACAAATCCACCAGTGGAAGAAGATACTGCAGGCACTGTGCCAGACGCGTCGACTTCTCTAACGGTAATTGCCGGAGATTCTGAAAATGCCATTTTTCGTTCCTCTCGAAAATTTAATTATATGCGATCCATAATAAGAAGATTTTTCACTTACAACTATTTATAATAAATTAGAAGTGTGTAGTTGCTTCGTATTCGATTGCCCAAGGGGAATCTTCATCCTCGGCCCTTAATATATTATTATCTAATCCATCATCGATATAACCAAACCCCGGTAAATCGTTTTCAATTTCTTGCATTTTTCTTTTAAACATCATTTCTTTGATATTAATATCAGTCATATCTTGAAAATACTGAGTAGAAATAAAGTAACCAAACATAACAAGATTCATAACCAAGTCATCATGGTTACCCGAAGAAGCCTCGTAGGATTGCCCCTTAGCAGTGAATGTAGATATTTCCATAATAGTATTCTGGTCTACAATATGTAATTTATTGCTCTCAAGTATATCTTTGAACGCCGAACAACCAAGCCTTTTAGTTTTACGATTCATTTCAACACCTAGCCCATCAGACCTGACCGCTGATTCTACATGCATATTTTCATATTCTAGATCTTGGTACAATCCATTACATACAACGGTACCTTGATCATTTGATTCAATAACTACATATGCCTGATTGTAGGAAACTGCCCATTTATAAATAATATCGGGGAAGAGTAATGGAGAGATAGTATTGTTGCGATATACAGCCACCTGTTTAAATGGGCGTAAGCTAATGTCGATCACATTGAACGTAGAATAGTCCTGTCCTCTTCCTTTACTGACGTCACATAACATAATATATTCGTTACCTTTAATAGGCTCTTCGTATATTAAAAGATCTCCACCTTCACGGTGCAGCTTATAGTTTTCGGCTCTAAGCTTAAGTAATGTTTCGCCGTTAATAAGTGTATCACCGGTGCCAAAAAATGTATTACCAAACTCTTGATCAAATTGAAGTTGGGATGTATTACTAATCGTTTGTTCTTGCCAAGCCTTATCTCGACCAGGAACGTCCCACCAATCAACCCTCATAGGTTTAAATTCGCTTACGCCTTGTAGTGCTGATTCCCATATCTTATGAAACACATTACCAATACCATTAGCGGTTGATGTAATAATAACTTTAGTATTTTTACCAGCAGACACAACAGGATAGGTTGATGTATAAAACTGAGCATCATTTTCCACAAATGCAAACTCGTCAAGATATAGCAGTGAGACTGACATACCACGAATTGACGAACCGGATGTCGCTGCAGCAATTATCCGAGAATTATTTGAAAATTCGATTGAACCTTTATTCAAAGCCTTACAACCCGGTTGTAAGAAGAAAGGTAGATTTTCTAGCATAAGAGTAATACGACCTAACATCTCACGTGCGGTCGCACCCTTATTTGCCATAACAGCAATAACCTTTTCAGAATGGAATAATGCATACCAAAGTAAATACGCAACCGAACTGATTGACTTTCCAGATTGTCTGCATGCAAGAACGATATTAAATCTATTCTCGTTAAAGTGCTTAAACATTTTTTCTTGATAAGGATACAAGTTAAAAGGCACTAAGCCATCGTCTAGTGATATAACCTTACAATATGTGGTTGTAAAATAAGCTGGATTCTTCATGCATTTAGCATATTCTGCTACTTGCTCGTTAGTCCATTGTTGAACGACTCCGTCTCGTTTAACATTTACATTGCCAAGATATGTTTCATTCTTTGGTTGGAGATACATCTATAATTTTCTCATCATTTACATCTTGTAACATACGTTGCAGTTCAGTCGTTGATCCGACAAACACGTTGTTAGTAGTTCCACCCTCAATTGCTACAGGTGCTTTATCATTAGTATGAAATTCTTTTTTCTTCTTATGCATATCCATAAGATTACCACTAATGTCTGCCATATTTTTCATCATACCAGATAATACTTCAAAGGCTCTAGGATGTTCTGTCGCTCTCGCAACCTCCATCATATCTTCTAATGAAGATCCACCTTTTGACAATAGATCATGATATGTTTGACGAACCATTTCGAAATCGTCATCGGCTTGATTTTTATCCATTATGCACTATCTATCTCTGCTATCACTTCAAGGAATCCAAAGTCGCTATCTGGCCCGACGCCAGTAGGAGTTGGGGTTACAGTAATTGATTCAAGTGGTAAATCGCTATCAAGTAAGCCTGCGGTTTGGTTGAAAATATTAGTAATAGACTTAGTAATAATTCCACTTGTTGATGTCGGTCCATGGAATGTTATATGCATATCAAAATCTAAAGTGTAGATAATTGATCTTCGACCTTCCATGGGTCCTTCATAGTCGTCATTTAGGACTACGCCAGTTAAAACGACTGGTACGTCTTCTTTAACATCAGAAAAATCGTCAAACGGTTTAACTGATAATGTATATTGTGGGTTAAAATACGGAATAATTTGCTCAACTAGTTGTAGTGCGTCATCCTGATTTTTTGCATATATGCTAAGTTGGAAGCTCATAATATATGGACTGCCAGCATAAATTTTTTGTCTAGAAAGAACTGACCCGCCTGCTACAGCTTTTGCATAGTTATTTACTTTAGGCAATTGCCTTGAAGGGTCATAAGATACGTTAGTAATTTCGAAAGACATTCTTGGTAACTTAATAGCAACCTTAGTATCGGTTTCAAGATCAGCATTTTCCCTAATACGCTCAAGAAATTTTGCTCTAGGTCCATATGATAATGGAACCTTTTGAGTACTAATTACTCCACCACCAGCATCTTTTCTTAGAACGTATAGATTGTTAAACATTGCTCCAAATGTTGCAACTGCTTTGCGCGTACGCTGATGATAAAAATATGTACCAAACATTAGCTAGGATCTCCAAACGGATTGCTTTCACTGAAGTCTAAGAATCCAGCTCCGACAGTATCAAACGTCGTATTTTGTTCATTTTCAGATAGCTTATTGTCTTCAACAAAGGATGTAAGGGTTCCAACTGCATTAGTGTCATCTCCGGTGACCGTAAGAGTTGTAACCGGCAAATGGAACTTACCATCGTTTCCACCAAAGTGAATAATTGATAGAGCATTGGTGCTTGATACCCAACTTGATACTTCACCTGATAATATAACTCCGCTAGCAGTCGTCTGTCGTACTCTCTCACCAACCTCAAAATCACCGGTGACTCCTGATAGAGTAAGATCAAATTCATATGCGTGATTTTGCTCAATACCATCTATTGTATTCAAACCAGTATCAAGATCTTCATCACTATATTCAAACAGTGAACATCTCATTTTAAAAGTAGGTAAATTTGCTAATTGATAAAATGGTGATTCATGTTCAACATGTGTGATTTCAAACATTGAATTGGTCATAGGGAGATAAATCAAATCACCCTCACGTGGACGCTCACCTGTTATCTCATTATTATTGCGTCCGACAGTGTGGTTCCATCGTTTCTTTGCAACAGTAAATGTAGCTTCGTCTCTAATCTCGACACCAAACTTACTGAATAGATCGCCTTCTCCTTCGAACCCATCGCTGTTGTCGATGTACATTTCTATTTTATAACTATTATTGAATTTTGAAGGAACATCTTCACCAAAAATTTTATTCTCGTTAACAATAGTCCGAGGCAAATAGTATAGGTCTTGCCCATACATTTTCAGAGATTCAATAATAATATCTTCGTATAGTCTCTGCTCGGATTTAACCGCGTCAGAGAAATATAAATTTCTGGCCATGGTTTAACCTACATAAAATGATGGTGGAAGTTCTTGCTCTAATCTTAAACGCTCTTTAAGCTGTTCAATATCACCTGTAGCATCTTCGTATATTTGACGGCCGTTAAGTGATACTCCGCCTGGGAGTTGCATACCTTCAAACTTAATAAGGTTTGCTCCCCATTGTTGTTTAATTAGCGCAGTCGTATAATCTTTAATAAACATATCATTGTATATTGAAGTATGTGTTTGAGGATCTATGGTCTGATAAACCTCAGCTACGATATAATCTCCGGCTTTAATATCTTTATCTTGGAAATCACCGTGAACATACAACCTGTTTTGTCTCCGAGCAAACGTGACTTGAGGCGTTCCGTTAAGCTTCATATCGAGCATTGATAGATATTGTTGAGTTTGCTCGTAATATGCAATTCCACCAACAACCGAATTAAGATCCCACATGTCATTAAGCATTAATTGATATTTGACGTCAAAGAAGTTTCTTGATGCTGATGACGTGTGAATAGGAAAAAGTCTAGCGATATATATAATATTAGAACTAATGGGAATATATTCATTAGTCACATCGTCAGCAGTAACTAAGTGTTTAAAATATGTTTTAACTGTAGCATCTGAATGATATTCTTGATAAAGCTGGATAGCCTCATCAACTCTGTCTTCCAGTTGATCTTCGTCTACGTTAATTTCTATAACCGGATCACCTAGCTTTCGCTTACAGTATTCGATCAATGTGTCTCTACTATTAGGAGAAGCCATGTTTTATATCCTCAATTCTTCAGTGTTACATCTATTTATACGTTTACAACAATGCTAAAATGTGGTATAATCAACTATGAAAACAGTATTTACAAACGGATGCTTTGATATTTTGCATCGAGGCCACCTAGATTATCTAGAAAGATCAAGAAATCTAGGTGATAGACTAATAGTTGGCATAAATTCCGATGAATCTGTGCGAAGACTTAAAGGTAATTCAAGGCCAATTAATAATGAAGAAGATAGAAGATATATGTTACAATCATTGCGGTTTGTAGATCATGTATACATATTCTACGAAGACACGCCGTATGAACTAATTAAACAATTAAAACCAGACGTACTTACTAAGGGTGGTGATTACCAAATTGACCAAATTGTAGGAAGAGACATAGCAAAACTAACTGTCTCACTGAAATTACGTGATGGTTATTCTACTACTAATATTATTAAAAGGATTTGTGATGGCACGGCTTGAAGGAATGGTAGAAAAAGGATGGGGCCACGAACTTATTTTTGCTACTAACGATAAGTATTGTGGTAAGCTTTTAAATTTTAATAAGGGTGCTAAATTCTCTATGCATTTTCATGCAATAAAGGATGAGACTTGGTTAGTGTTTGAAGGCATATTTGACGTTTTAACTATAAACACTATTGATGCATCTGTTAAAAAACAAAGATTAAAAGCCGGAGATTCACTTAGAATTGAGCCACTTGTTCCGCATCAGTTATTTTGTATCGAAGAAGGTACTATAATTGAAGTGTCCTCGCCAGACTCAGTTGAAGATAACTATAGAGTTGCTAAAGGCGACAGCCAAAAATGATAATATGGGGTATGGTAGGAGGTTGCCATGATGCCACAATTTCAATTTTTAAAGATAGCACATGTGTTAAGACATACTATTCAACTGAAAACATACATAGCCAAAGTTTAATAGATAAAGCTTTTAAGTATGGCAAACCAGACTTAGTTGTATGGTACGAAAAACCTTGGGCTAAGGCAATACGCCAATGGTTAGTTGGTCAGCCTAAACCATTTAAGCGTAATAATATCCGCAAGTATTTGCGGGGGCTAGGAATAACCTGTAAATATAGAACTGTATGGCATCACGAATCTCACGCAGCTCATTACTATAAGACTGATAAAACTCCTAGCGTAATAGTTGTCATAGATGCAGTCGGTGAATTTAGTTGTACGTCTATATGGACAACTGAGAATGGTAAGCTTACACAAAGAAAATCAGTTAAATATCCTAATAGCCTAGGTCTATTTTATTCTTCTATGACTCAAAGATGTGGATTTAAACCGTCAGTCGATGAAAGTAAATTAGAAAAGTTCGGCAAGGGATATGCCACCGATTTAGTGATAGATAGCATATATAAGGATTTAGTGTTCAAAGAATGCTCAGAGCCATTATTTAAAATTAATATGCATAGAGGCATAGGTAATTGGAAACCATCTTATGACAAAAAAGAAATTGCCGGTTCAACCCAAGTTGTATTTGAAAATTTGTGTCGTAATTTAATAGAATACGCAATAAGCAAATACGACAGACCACGATTAATTGTTACAGGTGGATGTGCATTTAATAAGGGTTTACAAAAAATATTACACGAAGAATATAATGCATATATTCCAGAAAATCCAGGAGACGCCGGATCTGCAGAAACTGCGGTATTAGCGTATTTAAATAGATGATTGATATTACTCCATTCTCTACCACGATAAGCAAAGCTAAAGAAGAAGGAAAATACCGAGTGTTCAACGATATTATTCGTGAACGAGGTAAGTTTCCTAAAGCAATTTGGTATGGTAAATACGCTATTAAAGAGATAGTTAATTGGTGTAGCAATGACTATTTAGGTATGGGTCAACACAAAGTTGTAATTGATGCTATGCATACAGCCCTAGATCAAACAGGCGCGGGCTCAGGAGGCACTAGAAATATATCTGGTACTTCGCACTATCATGTAGCCTTAGAACATGAAATAGCTAAACTACATAAAAAAGAATCTGCATTACTGTTCTCAAGTGCGTTTGTTGCAAATGAATGGTCACTTATAGCGTTGTCTCGCATCAATAAGAATATATGTTGGGTAAGTGATAGCAAAAACCATGCAAGTCTCATTCAAGGTATGAGACATAGTAGATGTGAGATCTTTAAGTTTGAGCATAATAATTTAATGGATCTTGATATTAAATTAGAACAAGCTACACTAGCCGGCTTTACTCCATGTATTGTCTTTGAATCAATTTATAGTATGGACGGAGATATTTCAGATATTGATGCTATATGTGATTTAGCTGAAAAGTATGAAGCCATAACATATATCGATGAAGTACACGGTGTTGGTTTATACGGTGATAGTGCAGCAGGCAAGCTTGATGAGCTTGGTTTAGAAGACCGAGTTGATATTGTAAATGGCACTTTAGGTAAAGCTTATGGTGTAACCGGTGGTTATATTGCTGGTAATAGAACTGTTATCGATGCTATAAGGTTAGAAGCAAGTGGTTTTATTTTTACTACAAGTATTTCACCAGTTATATGTGCTGGTGCATTGGCTAGTATTAAATATCTTAAAGATCATCCTGACCTCAGAGCCCAACATCAAGCCAATGCACAATCATTGAAGCAAGAATTTATAGCAAGAGGAATAGAGGTATTAGAAAAGTCTTGCACCCATATTGTACCTGTTATGATACGTGATGCTGAACTAGCAAAGGCTATATCAGATAGATTACTAAATGAGCATGGCATTTACGTTCAGGCTATTAACTATCCAACGGTTGCTGTCGGAGAAGAGCGATTGAGATTTGCACCAACACCACTTCATACAAATGCTATGATAGAAGAATGTGTTGATGCATTAGAAGAATCAATTAACTATTTCAGGAAATAAACATTCGTCAATATATTCCCGAACACGTTTAGGATCTACGCCTAAAGTCTCCATCACCCTTGGTGTATGGGGATTTTTCTTTTGGTTTTTACAGTACCAATTGTGTTGAGTTGTATAATCTTTATCGCTTTCTTCACCAATAGCAGTCAGATAATATTCTAGATTAGTTATGGCTAATTCTAGAATGTCGTCTAATTCTTGTCCGTCTCTAACATTACCGGCTGATACCATAGAATCGCTAAATATATTTCTTGCCCACTCAGGTAATTCTCTGCGTTTTGATGGAATAAAAGGTTTTACATTCTCTTTGAACTGTGTTAATATAGGGTTATCAAATGCTACTGGACTGAAATCATGGAAGGCACCAGTAACTTTGTTAGGACCAGCAATTATATCGAAGCCGTAAATAGGTGACGGATCGCTAACTTTCGGATATATGCATAGATGCATCATCCATAGCTTACGATCGAGCCTTGCATCAATGATGTCTAGGTCGGCTCTACGATATACCCCTGGATTCTTATAAGTAATTGCTGGCCAGTCAAAAGGATGTTGAGAGTTGCTAACAGAGTTATCTTCTAATATTCTCTGCATCCTTTTGCTGGCGGCAATTAACTTATCAAAGACCAAAACGTTTTTCCAAATCTGAGAATAATCTCATAGCGTATTCGAAGCATGAAATAGCATCATCGCCCATAGACTTATCTAATAGAGTTCTAAATTCTTTTATAAGCTCCGGACGATTTTCAAATATATATGTGCTTTGATATACTTCAGGACATTCTTCCCATAGCTTTACGTCAGTTTCGGAATTAACTGCGGCTTCACAATATGGTTCTGGTAGATTCTTTCTAATAATCTGACCACCATACATATCGCCAAAGTGCCTAACGTACATATGTGCAATGACTTCAGCTTCTGATGCATATGATATATAGTCTATATAATCTAGTGTAGCAGGTTCTAAACCAATATCATGTTCATAATAAGCTAAATCTCCGCTCATCGCAAGTGTGCGTCTTATACCATAAAAAATAGGATACTTTTTGAAAAAACCTAATTCGAAAGCTCTATTTTCTAATGCAGAATAAATTTGCAATTGATTATAAAGATATTGACCATATTGGTTTCTTGTCATATTACCAGAAACTAATAATTTAGACCACTTCATTTCTTCTGCTTCTTTATGTATTGAAGCAGTCAACAGTTTTAAAGACATAAATAACTCCATAATGTTATATAATAGATTGGTATTTATACTATGATTCATGTGATAGGCGATCTCATCATCGATGAGTACTGGTATGGAGATACATCACGTATCTCACCAGAAGCCCCTGTACCAATAGTAGAATTAAATAGTAAAAAGATTTCATTGGGTGGTGCTGGTAATGTATATATGAATATACGTGGCATGACCAATCAAGTTACACTAGATGCTTATTATAGCAAAGATTTTCAGTACATATTCGATGATATTGCTGTGACTGGTAATCTATTATCAATAGAAAGCATGCCACATAAGCTCCGCATCTTCTCTGGTTCACATTATGTATCGAGAATTGACGCAGAAAAAAGAATAGAAAATAACGATGTACAAGATAAATTCTTTGTACCAAATCAATATGACGTAGTTGTACTATCCGATTATAATAAGGGAACTGTAAAAGATCCTCAGAAAATTATTAAAAAATCGAAAAGAACTATAGTCGATCCAAAGGTTTCATTAAACAGATATAGAGGCGCTTTTATATTAAAGCCAAATCTTAAAGAATTCGAAGACTATGTAGGTAAAACATTAACTCCTAAGCAGTTAATGTCAGAAGCACAGCGAGTAAGAAATGAACTTGATATTCATCATTTCATTGTCACTCTTGGTGCAGATGGTGTACTATATGTTGGAGATACCATTGAACACTATGCGGCTACCGCACAAGAGGTGTTTGATGTTACAGGTGCTGGAGATACTTTTACCGCTGCGTTAGCTTTCGGTATATATAATAATCTGCCAGTTCAAGATGCCGTGATTATAGCAAATAAAATGTCGGGGTTAGCAGTAGCCACTTCAGGAACATATGCTATACAACAAAATCATTTTAATGAAGCGATGGATGAAATCAATGAATATATTAATAACAGGCCACAAGGGCTTTATCGGGAAGAATCTTTGGCTTTACTTTAAAAGTAAGGGTCATAATGTAGAAGGTTGGGAGTATGGAGATACGCCTGAACTTCTATTGCATAAAGGTATAGATTTAGTAATTCACTGCGGTGCTATTAGTAGCACTACAGAAACCAATGCTGAAAAGCTTATGGAAATGAATTATGAATTTACTACTGATCTAATTGTTAAATGTCTTGAGATGAATATTGACATTCAATACGCATCATCAGCATCTGTATATGGCAATAGTAAAACGTTTAAAGAGGGTGATGATTGTCATCCAATGAATGGTTATGCATGGAGCAAATATCTTGTCGATAGGTTTGTCGCAGAAACCTTAGCGATGGGTTCATTGCCAATTAACATTCAAGGTTTTAGATATTTTAATGCCTATGGTAAGTTCGAAGGTAATAAAGGAAATCAAGCGTCTCCTGTTACAAAGTTTAAGCTTCAAGCTGTTACTGATGAATCTATAATGTTATTTGAAAATTCTACTGAGTATAAGAGAGATTTTGTATGTGTTGACGATATATGCGAAGTGCACGAAAAAATGATCGACGTAGATGTATCAGGAATATTTAATGTCGGTACTGGTAATGCGGTTAGTTTTGCTGCGGTTGGAGAAGCTATTGCTACCAAATATGGTGTAACTATTAATCATATTGCTATGCCAGATCAACTTAGAGGCAGTTACCAAACATTCACTGAAGCAAACATTGATCAGCTGTCAAAACACATTGATATGAAATGGACTAACGTATTGGATTATATTAATGGCATTTAACATGTGGGGCGAAGAATCTTCGGCTGATATTCAGCAAGGTTCTCCTGATCAGCTATTAGATAGATCTCAATTGAATAAGAAATATACTAAGCCACTTATTGCTATCGACCGTGATGGTGTTTTGATTGAATGTAAGGATGGAATTAAAACTAGAGATAGGTTTATCCCTATCGAAGGTTCACTTGCGGCTGTCTCTATGATTAGGGCTAAAGGATATAAGCTAGCTGTCATCTTTGACCAACCAGGCATCTCTAGAGGTGAACTAACTATTGATGAAGTAGAAGATATGAACAACTATATGATTGAGTTGTTCGGTGATGTTGGGTGTCCTAGTATAGATGGCGTGCTCTATAACATGTCTGATTCTAAAGATGATATGTATGCTAAGCCAAAAACAGCAATGTTAAAACGATTGCGCGATGAGTTTCGTGTTCCTATCAAAGGCGGATATTATGTTGGCGATAGGTTGGTTGATGCTAAGATGGCAGACAAAGCTAATCTTAAACCAATATTAGTTAAAACCGGCAAATACAGCGAAGATGAGAAAAAGTTTAATAGCTTTGCTAATAGACCTCTTAAGAAGAAGACTAAAGTTTATAATAACCTATTAGACTTTGCAGAATCTTTATTATAAAAAAAGTAAAAAAACGCATTTAATTGCAAATTAACTGTGTACAAGACTTCTCAAATGTATTATTCTAATTATAGAAACAAGATAACAAGAGAGAGATCAAAATGAACAACTTTAAATCAGTATGGTGTGACATTGAACTTCCAGCAACTCTTAAAGCTAACTCTCGTATAGCGTATACATTCATCAATGGTGAAGATGCAAATGGATATACATTTGCCGAAGTTTCTACATTCCTTACTACAGCTGATCAAATTGGTGTTCAAACTGCGGTTGACTCTCTTATCGCTCAGTCAGGCGATGAGCATCATGTCTTTATTGAAGACTTAGAACTTAACAAAGACGGTTCTTTTGATGTTTGGTTGGGTTCTTAAAAAAAGCCGGACAAACTAATGTCCGGCTTTAATTCTAAGAGGTGCATCTCTTAATTTGAAACTGTGATAAGCTTTCCATGCTCCGGTAAATAAAGATATTCGATATCTGATTTTTCCAAAGTATCGATAGCATGATCAATAGTTTCTACGAGAGGGTCTCCCCCCAAGTTAAAACTGGTATTAAACACGATAGGTACACCAGTCTTATCTTTGAATGCAGTAATCAAACGATGGTACAAAGGATTTTGTTCCTTAGTAACAGTCTGAATACGACATGTCCCGTCAATGTGGATGATAGCCGGAATCTTTTCTTCTATTCCTGGTTGACAATTAACCGCGTACATCATGTGCGGTGTCTCATCCATTCCGCGTAAATCAAACCATTCGTGTACGTCTTCGGCTAGAATAGATCCAGCAAATGGTCTAAAGTACTCACGGTTCTTTACTAGGTTGACATAATCTTTACCATCTTCAAGTGTAGGATCGAATAGAATAGATCTGTTTCCAAGCGCCCGTGGTCCATTCTCAGAACGACCTTGGAAGACAGTTACGATGTTCTTACTTGTAATAAGATCAACTATGTCTTTATCGTTAGCATCTTTCATTACAGCCGTATCACTCTTTGTTACGGCCAATGCAATATCATCAATAGTATAATTGTGATCTGGACCCAAATACAAAGTATTAAGATCTCTATTAGTTTCGTCGTCAGTGCGAGCATGCCAATACATTAGGGCTGCACCCATCGCGGTACCGGCATCATTAGAAATCGGTTCTACATAAATGTTAATCCCTTCATCTTTAAGCGCATCAAGATATGCATAGTTTGCCACACAATTAAGACCATAGCCACCAGAGATCACTACATTCTTTGTGTCGCCCATCTCTACGGCTTTTCGGATCAGTTTAACCATTTGAGCTTGAGACTGAGTTTGAATAGCATATGCCATATCTCTTCGAGAATCAAGCTTAGTAACATCTCCATCTACGGCTTCATATTGTTCTGCATTTGCTTGCAAGAATTTATAGAATCCGTCATTCACAAATGCACCGTTAGGAACATTTGGAATAAAAAGATTTCTATCAAATACGCCAGGATGTGGTGAACGAGGATCAAACAAATTATCTAGGTCAGAGTTCTCATTACCATATGGAAATAATCCCATAGTTTTGCCGGCTTCTATTGGTTGCCAACCACAGTATTGCGTAACAGCCTCATATGTTTTAGTGATACCACCACGGTCTGAAATCATAACTTCAAACTCGCCTTCTTCACCAAATTGCTCACCACTAAATGATGCGTCAGCACCAACTAATGGATCTCTGCAACCCAGGTGTTTGTACATGGTCTTAAAGTTTGCGGGGTAGGACGCCGTAATGATAGATTCATATTCCCATAGCGCAAGACCTTCCCCTGTATTTGGGTTTGAAACCGGGATCATTGAACCGGCACCATCAGCAATAAGTGCTACTGCTTCCTCAAATGGAGACCTATAGAATGCTACAGCAGCATGTAATTTATGGTGCTGCTGAGACATATCGATAACTTGTGGATGCGCCTGCGTCTGAATGTTTTGATCTATCAATCCAAGCTTTCTAGCAAGCCCGGTGTACACATCTTCGCCAGAAAAATCTACTTTACCAGCAGTTTCCTGAAGTGATTGAGTGTGTGCTACTACCAAATAATCAAGCTTATCGGTATAATCAAGAATTTTTACCATTCCTGCATATGGACCACCGTCATATTTTCTGCGAGAAAGCCGTTCTTCCTCAATAGAAAATACAATTTCACCGTTTTTTAGTAGACATACACCAGCATTATGCCCTCTAGCAATACCTGCAATCCAAATATCATTTTTCATTTTTAGCACCCTTTGAAATAACCATATCAAGTTCTTTAGCAATCTCATTGATTGCGCCTTCAGATAGCATCATAATACCTTCATGTGCCATAGAAATTTCTTCTTCAAAAGAAATACGGATAGGATCATATTTACGGCGATCATGGCCAAGATCCAACACCTGAAAAATATCATTGTCTGGGTAACTTACATTTTCTTGATATGTTGATCCTAATACAGTTACTGCCGGAGTTTTGGTTGAATATGCAAAGTGTTGTCCTACACTGTCACAGCCCAAGAAACCATTTGCAGCTTTAATTGCTGATGCCCAAATACGTAATGGAGCACCTTCTGGTTGAGCAACGGGTTCAGTAATACCGTGCTGAGACCAATCACCTTGAAATTCAGAAAATAATACGACTGCATATTTTTTCTGTAATTTTTTTATTAATTTAATCGTATCGTTTAATCCAAATGACCTACCACCACTATCAACTAGGTGTTGACCTTTACTACCCATAGGCTGCGTACTACGCCCATATGGTTGGAATACAATTACTTTTTCTTTTTTAGTTTTTTCACGAACTTCATCGATTATATCTTGACCTTGAATCAGTTCTGCAGCAGTTAAGTATAGAGTAGGATCTGGTAGATCACGCAAACCTTTATCATTAACCTGGATATCAAAGGCTGAAACTAGATTTGCCTTTTGATTATAGTATTCCCAAACACGATATGGTTCAGTAGTAACACAATTCCTATCTTTGATTTTATCTTGGAATAGATTTTTGTGCCAGTTATCATATGAACGGGCATGCAAAGTCGGGTGACCTTTATACATGTCCATACCGCCCTCACAGACAATGATAAAATCATCATCAGGATTTTCGGCTTCATATTTTTCGAATGCTGGGATTGAACAGATATGTCGGCCTGCTCCACCGTTTACAAAGAACGCTGTCGATCTTGTCATTTTGCACCTCACAAGAATTAATTATAAATGAATAGTCATCATCATTATACGTTTATATATAAACGTTTTCAGAGAGCCCCGTAGGGCTCTCCGGTAGTTATCCTTCGTCAGAATCTAATGCTGCGGCAATTGCATCATTAATAACACCCTGATCAGAATCTTCGGGTGTAAATCTAAATGTTACTTCATGCGGAAGAAAGCCACCCACAGAATACGCTGAAACTTTATTAATTGCTTCTGTTTGAATGCGTGTCCATGCTACTGTAAGATCAGAATCCGCAACAACCGCATCTTTTGCTAACCATTCTGTTGCATTTGCAGCAACATTGTTCGCTTGCCTACTAAGTAGATTCCAATCAGTCCATGGCTGATGGAATGGATAAGGTTTCTGCCATAACCGCAATGCTGGTGAATAAGTCATAGCAGTTGCTTCATATGCCTTGTGAGGTGGCAGCGGCCACGGATATTTGTACTCCAATCCATCTGGGCCAGTTTTTGTTCTCAATGATAGATCCATTATATCAGAATCTCTCATTTCCCAAAAAATAGAAGCTTCTAAAGGTTGTGCCTCAGCGTTAACTAAAACAGCTCCATCTTCATCGCCTTCCGCAACCCACTCATCAAGAGTAATACTTTCTACACCCTCCATAATGCCTGCAGGATTAATTTGCACCCTAAGATATGCCGGACCATGATACGTAAAGCTAACCGAGGAATCATTTGAAGCTTCTTGTAATGTATAGTCGTCTGGCACTTTAAAGCTAAACGTTTTTGTTATGTTTGCCATTTTAGTTCCTTATGAATAGCTTATTTTTATAAGAGGTGGACCACCAGTAGTAGCACAACAACAAGTACCGCCACATGTCCAAGTTGAAAGACCGGGCACCCCAGGTATTGTTTGCATATTTTGACACTGTCTACCCATACTTTGCGCAATATGTTTTGTAAATATTCCATGGATTTCCGGCATTATATTGCATTGTTTGTACATAGTGTGGCCACCGTTAATCGATGGTTTTTCTTGAAATCCAGAATTCCAATGGTTTAATCCACCAGGATATGGAATAAAGTGTTTATCTCCACACCGACCTGCAGCTATATCATTAGTTCCACAGCAACTAAGTTGCATACACGACCACATACCCTTAGATCCGAAATCGGCTCCATAGTAATTAGCTCTTCTGTACACATCATTAGCACTGTCTTCCATGGTTCTTTGTACTACATCTTTCATACAAATTGTTTTACAGCATGCTACAGCAGCTGTAACAAGGGCGAACCATCGGGAATACCAATTACATCGCACAATTCCAGGAGCACCGCCTTCTGCACAGAAATTTGTAAGACCAGTACCAATAATAAAAGCTTTAGGACCGCGCTCACCTCTATGCAAAGGTGCAGTATCAAGTGTGCCAGCAGCCTGGTCAAGCGTCTGTCCAGCAATATTGTCGTACTGTGAACAGCAAACTTTATCTAAGTCAGTATAACATGCACAATATACATCTCCAGCAGTGACAGAAACCGTTTTAATAGCATGGGCACCAGATCCGCCATGCAGACCTTGCATACAGCAATGACTGGCGGCACCGCCACCGCCACCGCCCCAAAGTTTAAATGTAGCTCTAGTTACACCTGCCGGAACTACCCATTTCCATGCTGTATAAGCCGCAACATTAGTAACCGCCCCGCCTGTAACATTACTACCCGCACTATTTACTGTTTCATATCCAGCGTATCTTCCACCACAGCTATAATTCAATGGCCAAGTGATTTCGCTTTCTGGGGCCTCATGTGATTCAAGTGGCGATGGTTCGCCTAAGTATTGCCCTAAGAAAACCTGTAATTTTTTAGCCATTATTCTGCCTCTGCTTCATATCTAATTACAGTAATACCGGACTGTCCGGGTGACCCGCAACAACAGTTACCGCCTGTGACGTTTGCGCCCATCATTGATGATCCTGCCCACCAGTAATCTCCGAACGCATTCATAGTACCATACGTACAACCTAATGAACAACGATGCATCCATCCACCCTGCCCTGGAGCGCATTTATAAATACCAGATCTTGCGATCAAACCTTGTCTAAATGCAGAACCTTTCCAGATTGGAGTATAATGCATACGCTGTTTATACGTGTTGTTGCCGGTGGTTCTATTAACACACGATCCAACTTCATAACCTGCCGGTCCTTGGTATCTACATAAGGTAGCGTCATATCCGGCTTCTTTGCAAGCGGCTGGAGGTGTTTCAGCATCAGTCGTAAAGCAAAGAGCAGTTACACCGATGGTTGTGCCTTGGCAGCAACACCATTTAAAGTTATTGGTTTGGATATTCAATGCACCATAATTACAACAGGCGTTGTTGTAGTCACCATTACATACTGTTGTACCACCACATGCACCAACCGCACATAAATTTTGTTTAATAACAGGACTAGCTTTAGTACCTATTAGATGGCATATTCTCCACCCTGCCACTCCGGCCGTCTGAGCGCTTTGCGGGATGCAACATGTATTTGCTGGCCTTTGACATAATTGAATATAATCACTATCACCATCAGACCATTGTGGAGTATATTTAAAACTAGCACCATTATAACCCATCATACCTTGCATACAGCAACAAGAACCACCGCCTTGTCCACCATTAGAAATTGTCCAAAGGTGAGTCTTATCTTTTATATACTTTTTACCTGAATGAGTAGCACACTTGTCGATGAACGTAAACTGGTTCCCATACGCTGATTCGTTATTTGCGGTTTCCTCATTCCCCCACGCTGATGAATATATATCTGTATAATATACTAATTCGGGGTTTGCGCGTCCTGCACCAGGTTGAAATGTACTTAAATTTTTAGCCATTTATCTTATTCCTCGAATGTGTTGCAGCAAGAAAAAGATATTCTAGCTCGGCCTTGGGTATTTGCTGCAGAACAACATGCCGTTGTAATGGCACAATCAGTAGGACTTGGAACTCCCCAACCAGCCATTTTACCATATCCGTTTGAGTTACCAGCAGCAGTTCCGCTACCTTCGGTCGCAGACCTCAAATGTTTCACTACCCACTCAACTGGAATAGCTTTACAAGAACACCAGGAGTTTGCTATACCGTGAAGGACATGATGTCCACCACATTTATTAATCACTCCACCTGGATATGGAACACCTTGTCTGTAGTTAGCCCATTCATTTGGTTCTAGAGCTGAATCCATCAGCTGTATCCATCCTGCACGTCCTCGTGCACCACAATCTCCTCCAAAATATCTTGCGCCTTCGCCAGCAGAATCTTGAAATACATATTTCAAAGCTGATCCTGTTGCTGTATCACAACACATAGCGACTGCCATACATCCTTGTTCGGCACAGAAATTCGTAAGACCAGTACCAGTAACCCAAGAATTAAAATCTGCAACCGTGCATACAGTATGTTTAACAGTATCGCTTCCGCCGGATGGTGGTCTTCTGCAATAATGCCATCCCAAATGGACTCGGTAGCACTCACCAGGAACAGTCGTTACCATCTTTGAAACATATGCACCTGAACCAGAAGGTCCGGGCATTGAGCAATTACATGCTCCAGCGCCATTTCCGCCTGCACCCCAAAGTTCAATCCTTGCACAGGTAATACCTTCTGGAACACACCAAAAGGGTTCATGTACAAAATTACAACAAGCGTTGTCACCGGGCGGCGTAATGTTTGGCATAAAATCCCAAACACACATAGGATTTAACCCAGTGACTTGAGGTCCATTTGCACCGATGGATTTCACAAAATTTGTTAAGTTCTTTGCCATGTCAAATCCTATTTATAAGTAATTACTGTTAAGCCAGATCCGCCATAACCGCCGCAGCAACAAGTGCCACCACAAGTAAATGCCGTCAATCCACCCCAACCAATTGGACCACCACCGTTGTCATAATTATATTTACCACCGCCTATTGGTCCAAGAGCCATTTGACGATTGGCTGTGCCATGTGGCCCAAATGTATTCCAGTCGTTATCGACGCAGTTTTGATAATGGCTGCTGAAGGTTTGGCCATACTTAACAGAGGCATCACCTTCCCACCATTTGGCACCACTAATTGCTAGCCATTTTCTATCACCGGCTTGGTTACAGGCCGATGCTTCCCAACAGCCACAGCAACCCGATTGATAACATGCATATATGCCCTTAGCTCCGTCATCGCCGCCATAATATCTAGCTCTTCTAAAGAAACCAGCATCACTATCAGTTTCTTGACCTCTAAGATCACACATACGAAATGTTTGATTACAACAATTTGGTACACCAAAGCCAGAGTTAAATCCACCGGTTCTTGCAATGCATCGTGTATTAACATTATACAACATTTTATAAATGCTTAATCCACCATTACCGCCTTCTGCACAGAAATTTGTAAGACCAGGACCAACAATAGAAACATCAGGACCTCGACAACCACAAAGGCTATCAAAGAATTCAGCGCTGGTTGGATCCCAAGTTCCGGTAGTTCCTGGTGCAGTACCAAGACCTGTGCCACCGCCGTCCGCAGCATATTGTGGAGATTGTTTTGAAGCCGCAGCGCTTGTGCAGTTTCTTGAACCGGCAGTGCCATTAGCAGTTAAACAAATGACATATCTACTTGAGCCCGCAGTAAATCCACTTTTTAATGTTTTGGTTACCCACGCACCAGATCCACCGTCAAGGCCTTGTGTACAGCAATAACCTGGAGCACCAGATCCACCACCACCCCATGCATGGAAATTAATTTCAGTTGTACCTGCCGGAACTTTCCATATAGCTTTTTGACCACCGCCATCTGCGGTACTACCGTGCATTGATGCGTGTGTAGTATTTGGAACGTGCACATTATTTGAAAACCACCAAACGTTATCTGATCTACCGTCTTCGGAATAATTACCAGGGGCAATAGGTATAAGGTCTTGTAAATTTTTAGCCATTATATTTTTCCATATCTCTTTACCTTATTTATACCTAATCGTAACAATAGCTGGCCCGCCCTGTGAACCGCAATAGCAGTTACCACCAGAAGCCCGACCTTGAATACCTGCATGACCACCAGCGCATATTCCACCAGACCTACCATAGCCATTGCTGCTTCTATTAAAGAGAGTCAGCATGGCGCAACTTGCGCCAGCGCCCGTAAGGTTATCAGTAAAATTGTCTGCAGCTGCTATATAATGGCTTTGTTTAGTCGCAAATTGTTGAATAGGCATTGCCTTAGTAATAGCACATGCCGAAGCAATTGCGCCCGCGTTGGTACATGGAGTAATTGAAAATCCAGGGCGTGAATGGAAATGGTTTATGTCAGAATCAAGACCGCCATCGGTTAGTGCAGTATGAGAAGTACCAGCAAACTTCATACAGTTATAACATGTGTATCTACTAGTATTATCAATGTTCGTTTTACTAGTCCACTCTTTTGCTGTAGTATTAGGTGATGCATCGTCAAATCGCGTTTCGCCATTTGCGGTACAACATGTACTCCAATTACAGGTTGCGCAGGCACAAGATGGACCGGCCAGATAAAGATAATTACATCCGGTATCACCATTCACAGTTTTGTTGAAGATACATAAACCACACTCTAGCGATCCACCACCTACCGCTGTACAACAAGTACCGGCCGGCATACAGAATTGCCAAACATCTCCGGGTGTCATAGTCGGTTCTAAGATTGCTGACGCACCACTATTTCCTGGTGAACCACTCATGCAGCAACATGTGCCACCTGTATTACCACCGACACCTCTTATATAAAATACTGCTTTAGTCACACCTTCTGGCACACACCATTGGGACTGTGTCCCACCATAATTTGGTATCCTGGGACCAGGGCCGTATTGGTGACACCCGTTTCCGGTTACAAATGTTATTTGACACCAAGCATTTACACCTTCAGGTGAAGGTCTACCTGATCCGGGCTGAAATGTACTTAAATTTTTAGCCATTCTAGATTTTCCTCAACTGAATAGTATTCTTACTTTACCGCCGTTAGCGTTGTTACCACATCGGCATTCGTTACCACATATAGATAATCCCATCGCACCCATACCAGCAGCATCCCAGTGTTGCCAACTGTTCTGATTCAGATGCGATGCATAACAATATCCCAAATCTAGATTAGTTCCCAGCCCTCGCTCTGAAGTGTCACAGCTAAAGTTATTGCTACAAGCTGGAACTAGGACGTGTCCTCCACATCTTCCCCAGCTACTACAGTTGGGAAGAGCTACATGAAACCTCATATTACATTGGGAAGTGCCAATACCAAGACTATTTGCAGTCATATAAGATTTTCTGCCTCGTAGTCCCATATCAGCACCATAATAACAAGCACGATTTGGACCAAGTTCAGAATCACCTTGCGCATAATATGGTGTTTCACTATCAAGGAGATTTGTGGCATAGTTAGTTGTGGAGCAACATATCCAAGGAGAATTGTAGCCAGGTTCTGCACAAAAGTTTGTTAGCCCAGCACCTTGAACCGATGTTGTACCTGTTGTAGTACTCTGATTAGTGATTCCCCAAGTAGAAGGATTGCCTGCGGATGTGTGTGGGACCCGACAGAATCTATGTCCAGTTTGTATTCTATAACATGTACCAGGAGTAACGCTTACTGTTTTTTCGGCATATGCACCAGATCCACCGGCTGGGGTAAATCCACAAGATGTTCCGCCTTCACTAAATCCACCAGCACCCCAAATTTGAAATTTTGCGGTACTAATACCTACAGGAACACACCACATAGTAATATGTGCAAAATTTTCACATGCGGTTGCGCAGACACCACCTCCTACAATATCAAAGATGTGATCGTCGTATTTTAAGCCACTGCCACCACCTAATGATTTTACATAGTTTGTTAACTTTTTAGCCATGCTGATGTTCCTATTATTACCAAATTAACCTTGAACCAGGAACTGCCAACCATAAGTGTCGCCAGACCAAACAATTGATACAGCAATACCTTGCGTATTAACAAGAATATCACTATCTTGTCCAAGAATTTTATTTCCAGTAGCAGGCGAAATAGTAAAGTTATTAGTGTGAAATTGTTGTGCAAGATCTACAAAAGAGATTCTGCCATCACCCGCAACATTACCACCCATTGGAGGGAGCGTTGCGGTTACTGCTGCTGCAGTTGTATTTACAAAGTGACCACCATAACTATCAGCAGTAAAATCAACAGCATCAGTCGACCATACGGTTGACTGTTCAATGCCATTTGCTGCCTTCGTGAGGTATGCTAGTTGCTCTGGTGTTGCGGACGCAATCGAAGTATTGATTTTGTCCAGGAGTGCATTACGTACAGTATCAATGCTTGCCATTTTTTAATATCCTTTTCCGTGGTTATCTTTATTTAAGATTTATACCATCATTTTTCGTTAAGTCTTTAATGTCAAATCCTAGGAATAACTCAGTTGCTAATCCCCCGGCTTTAGCGTTTTTAGGTAGCGACTGTGAAGATGCTCCTTCAATTGCTAAATCGACATATGTTTTTACGGCCTGTTCGGTTGGAACAGCCAAGTTTGAATTACCTGACAAAGTACCATCTGCCGAGAATTCATTAATTGCCTCACCAAGTTGAGCACCAATCGAACCAAGTCTCAGAGATGTCAGACCAGAAAGGTCAAACGCTGAAGCGTCCAATGTCGCTCGACCTGTCGCCTGATCGATCCTGAAGTAGTTACCTACTCTAAAGTTACCAGATTGGTCGGTTGACACATAGAATACTCGGCCAGTTTCTCTTTCAATAACCTCATTGCCCTGTTTAACAGGAAGTGACGGATCTCCTGGATAGTTAGTTTCAGTCTTATTACCAAAACCAATATTCAAGAAGTCATGACCTGTTAGTCTTGCTTGTGAGTATTTATAACGAATTTTTACTTGCTGTCCGTTAGGTGCTGGACGTTGACTTGTTTTCTGCTGAGCAAAGACTAAAACCGCATTACCAGTAGCCGAATCATAATCACCAACTGATTGAATAACATATGAACCAATAGAGTCATAACCAGAATCGCCAAGGTTACCAATAAATTCAACCGAACCACCAGTTTTTGGTTTTGATCCTGTAAGACCGGTGAATGACATTGTAGCACCATACTGATTGTGCGCAGCATTATCATTAGTCAAGATAGCATATACACCAGCAACATTACCAGAGTCGATGATTGAATCTCCGTCGTCAAAGCCTGTTCCAATAATACCTGTAATAGTTAGCTTATTTGCACCAGGCTGATGGTCAATAATAGTAGCTTTAGTGCCTAGAAATGTACCTGTTCCAGAGATTAATTCATCACCAGAGTCTGTCTTTCTAAGCTGTCCGCCAGAACTATATACTGAGTATGAAGTAGCGTCTACATCACTAGGATCGGCAACTGTAATTGTACCATATGTTGAAGCAGTATTACCATTTGCATAGTACAATGTGCTTGGAGCAGAACTATCGATTGTAATAGCTAGTCTGCCACCGCCAATGGCTCTTGATCCTGTAACACCTGTTGTATATTCACCGGTGTATTGAAGAGCTCCCCAACTAGAGGCTGGATCAGCAGTTGTTAGATAGAAGCCAGGAGTGTTTGTTGAGTCTACATCAAAGTAATAACGTGATCCTTTATAAAGTGTCAGTCCAGGTTCTACTGCCGCAGAGTGTGCAACTCCACCGGCTGTACCAGTAATTACATAGTTAGTGGCCGATGTTGAAACACCAATATAGTTATTCTCAGCTTCTTTAAGTTTAATAATAGAAGAAGTATTGTCCATTACAAGGAAGTAACGATCATTAGCTTGTGTCATACCGCCAACACCTTGGATACGAATCAAGTCGTATGAATCCAAAGAGTGTGAAGCAACCGTAACTGCCATTGGGTTTGAACGTGTAATGTCTGAGATAGATGTGTTAGTTACTACTCGTCCACCCCATGCTTCACCTGATACCGATGAACTGAGTCCTGCATTAGAATAAAGGTTGAAGGAATATGAGTCTTGTACGTCTGCATAATATTCACTAGCATTTGGCTGTGAGCCAGAATTCCAAGTAATAGGCAGCAAGTTCGAGAAGTTAACTCTATGTCCGTCTGTAACACCGTGTGGTAAGGTTGTTGTAACTCTAGCCGGATCGGTCTTAGAGATTGTATTTAGGGCTTTGGCTCTATCCTGGGCTCTAACGATTCCACCTTTTGTAAACTCACCGTTTTTAATACTTGTTTCAACATAATCAAGATTGTAACCACGAACAGATCCGTTAAGCGTAACTTCGCTTGAATCATTACCTGTCGAAATTGTACCATATTCGCCGTAAGAGTTATTACCATTAAGTGATCTAATTTGACCGCCGCCAGAAGACGCATAACCGATATCACAGTAATAAGTAAAGCAAGATACAATCTCAGCTTTACCGTTACGTCTTACCCAAAAACCAACACCACCAGAGTGAATCTGAGTAAACGTGTGGAATACCATCGAACCAGCATTGTTTACATCATTATTCAAACCACCATCAATAAGACAGCCAATACCACCAACAGAGAATGCTGAACATTCTTTAATGTACGGAGATTTAGTAATAACTGCTGTTGGGTCTAGTCTAAAGAATACACCGCCAATTGTTGCTTGTTCAATGTCTTCTGGGGTATTGCTATCAAGAGCAAAACCAGTAAGACCAGTAAATTTAATCTCTTTAATAAGAACGCCACTATTCACAAAGAACATGGTTTTATTTGAATCACCCGCAATTGGTGAGATTGTAGTATTACGCTGGCCATCACCAAATACTGTTGTATCTGCCGGGATTGTCATTGGCAATGCTTCTCTATACTCACCATCTTTAATAAAGACTTGAGCCGAAGAGTCAGCAGTTTTTTCTATAGCAATACGTTGCATACAATATGCAACTGAAGCGAATGGGCGTTGAAGTGATCTACCTGCATAGGAGTCATCAACTGCGCCATCAATACCAACGTAGTATGTATTTGGAGAGTTATCTGTATAACCTAATTCGAAGCCAGATGCATCAGTTTTAACAACCAATGATTTACCAACATCAACACCACTAATTGTTGGTAGTACGCCTGCCGCGCCCGAAGCGAATATTGACCATTTACCGTCTGATTCATCATTTGCAAAGTTACTAGTTGATGTATAATCTTGTGTTGCAATGTATGTTGATGTGCCAGATTGAATAAGGTCATCTTTAAGATATAATGTCGAGTTGGTCCAAGTACCTCTATTACGAACACCTTGAGCAAACTCTGCCAATCTATTAGCAGCAAGATCGGCCGAAAATGTTCCGGAAGTATGAGTAAGTTCTACTGTATAAGTTGAACCACCGTGCTGAACGAGATCACCCGGATAATAAGCAGTCGCTGTTGTCCAAGTTCCTTGATTGGTAATACCAGAAGATACGTGTGACCATGTGGCCGCGTTAGATGAAGGTGAAATGTTTGTGCTTGAAATAATAGCTTGGTAAAGATTACCACCGTTTGTTACTAGCTCACCAGGAAAATACTTACGAGTTGTATTCCATGTACCAACATAAGAGAAACCACTTAGGAATGGATCCCAAGAAATTGTATTAAGTGGGTGCGTTCCAGTAACATCGCCTTTAGCTTTAAATAGGTTTGCACCAAAAAGTACAACGTCATCTTTAACATAAGCATTAGCAGAATCAAATGAATCTCTTAGATTTAGACCTGCAAGGAATGTGTTCCAATTAGGAGCACCGGCAGAAGGCTTAGTTCCGGCAGAAGTGTCTTGTAACGCATTGTATGTTGTTCCGCCATAAGTGACGATATCACCTTTCTTATAGGCAGTTGCATCGCTATAAGTTCCGAGGACCGATAAACCATCAGCAAATACTGACCATTGTGCACCAGAAGAAGAAGGTATATTGCCCGTTGTATCTTGAAGGGCGACATAAGATTTGCCACCGTAAGTTACAATGTCCGCTTTTTGATAAGCCGTACCGACTGCCCATACGCCTTCAAATTGAAGACCATCAACGAATGTTGAATAGTAAGAAGCATTTGGTGGTGTTTCGCCTACAACAGTATTTGCTGTAACGATATAAACAATACCACCATGTGAGAATGCATCACCAATGTTATATGTTGTTCCTGTGTTGAAGACGCCTTCAAAGTTGAAGCCCTCCATCATCAGATCCCAATAGGTTGTATTGGTAGGAACGTTTCCTGCTGTGGCTAATCCGTATGTATATACATATACGTTGCCACCATATTTGATTACATCGTTTACTTCGTACGTTGTCGCACCAGAGTAAACACCTTTGTATTCAAATCTAATTTTACCTAAGTCGATAATTGTTGCCATAGGACTAGTATCTCCGGTTCATTAATACGCAACCATTTCTAAATGGCCTGTCGTGTTATTAAATCTAAATGTAATTGCGTCCATGGACCAAAAGTATGATCTGTAGTCATCTGGATGGGCAAAAGTTACGTTAAGTGAATCAGCCGCTGAATCAACATATGCGGCCTGTGTTGTGTATGGTAGTTTAATAGTATCGCTGTCATCTGATCGAATAATCTCAACATTTAAATGACCAACGCTATCTAATTTAAATCCATAAAATGTCTTGTCGTGGAACTGTGTACCATTGTATATACCACCACTATTATCTCTGCTATATTCACCGCTCATGTTAATATTTCCTCGGTTACGGTAATCATCGCGCTGAATGCATTATCCAACGGAGCAGAGACTTTAATAAGGTCTCCAACCTTAAGTGAAATTTTAGTATCCATCAAAAGGTCTATAGTATCATTTGGTAGTACTCGTCTGTTATAAGCGAGGTAGTATGTGTTACCACCCCTAACCAATTTCACAGTAATTGGCAAGGCTGAGCCAAATATATTAGTTGCAATGAAGCCTACAACTAAATGTATTCCAGATAAACCAGATGGCGCAGTGTACAAAGTTGCCTCTGTGCTTCCAACTGTCGCAAAACCATTTTCGAATGTTGCTGCCATGTTCTACCTGATCTACTTCTTGTTCTTATTTATGTTTATTTATATCTTTAAAACGCACTACAGATTAATATAACCAAGTAATGTGCCTGATCCGCCGCCACCACCGACAACAGATCCTAATGTGTTAAGACCAATTTTTCTCAGTCTTCCGGTAGTTCCACTGTATATCATCAAGTGTTCTTGTGCAGCAACGAATGAGTCAACACCTACTTCGTCTAATCCAGTAATATGCCTTGGGTGTAATCTAAGTCCGCCCTTTGTTCCATAAGCAGAATCCCATATCATATCACCAAGGCTATCGGCATTGTCTTTGAAGTGCTGATACCATTCAGTTTCTGACGGCCCCGTGTATACAAACACGCCAGTCGAAGAATCGTAGGTCATCGATCCGTCACCGCCAGCATCAGTCAATGATAGGTGAGTTCGAGTTTCTAATGCAGAAGGTCCTGTATATGATATAACGCCTGTTGCGGCATTATATGACATGGAACCGTCACCACCATTATCAGTAACAGAGATATGTGCCCGAACTTCGGTAGGACTAGGGCCTGTGTATGTCATCGTGCCTATAGCAGAATCATATACGAATGATCCGTCACCACCAGCATCTACGGCCTGTATTGCATTTCTAGCTCTGGCAACAGTATAATATTTATTATTACCTTCAGATAAATCAGTTGTACTATGATTTGATATATCAGATACTTGACCAGTCACGTTGCCAGTCACGTTACCTGTTACATCACCATAAAAACTATCTGCTTGGATATTACGGTTGAATACAAATCTTTGAGTAGCATGAGCATATGTAAACGTAGGCTTGTCTACAATGTTTGTTCCGCCGATAGTTAAACCAGCACCGTTAAGAGCAGATGAATCTGCTGCACTATCAGCTAATACAATATTCTTATCATTAAGACTTATTGCAGTAGAATTAATAGTTGTTTGTACACCTTCAACCTGAAGATTACCAAGAATTCTTACCGTACCAGTTGCATCGCCGTGCGCAGCCGGATCAATAATAAAATCTGCAGGTCCTTGTAATGTGCCGGTCTGTACTATATTATTAAAAGTAACATTACTGGTTGAATCAAGTGCCTGATTAGTTGAAACTACGCCTGTTGTAGGATTGTAGTTTAAACTTTGTCCAGCACTGATATATGATCTAACAGTAGCAGTAGAAGCCGCATCTCCAAGTGCCGAGTCAAACCTAGCTCTTGTGTAATATAGTTTATTGCCTTCGGCCAAGTTTGTTGTACTAAATGGATCTAGCGTTATGGTAGAATTAAAACTGTCTGTTGCAGTCGTAATAGTTAACTGACCGGTTACAGAATCAAAAGTATTTCCGGTTACAACTGATATAGGAGTATTAACTGCACCAGTTATAATGCCTAGAGAGTCAACAGTAAGCTGAGATACGTTTGTGGCGTTGCCATACGTGGCTGCTGTGACGCCTGAGGAGATAATCCGATATATGCCGTTAGTATTATCGTAGGATAATCCAGGACCAGCAGAAAGGATACCTTTCATTTGCGCAGAGTCAGGAAGCTCATCTATACGTTTGTTTAACGAGTCAATTGTCTTACCAGACATATCACCCGGAATATACAAACCAGTATTTGTAGCAAAGAAATCATTAGCTACGCTATAGGCAAAATATTTTGAATTTGACCCGCCACCAATCTGAAAACCACCACCTTGGTAGTTAGCAGTATTACTATCATCAACCGCGAAAATAATTCTATTGTCTGTTGTATGAAGAAACTGAGTGTCGAGCAAGATGCGATCTGATGTACCTTTAAGAGTAATAGCATTACCAGTAATAGTAATATTACTTGAGTCCGTCAGCGCGTTTATTGTATTGGCATTTAATTCGGCGTTAGCATTAACTATACCCGAAGTTAATTGACCTGTAACAATGCTACCAGTTACAATATTTGCAGAGCTGTCAAGTCTAAATGTGCCGGTTGCTTCGTTATAATTTACTCCAAGGCCGCCGCTAAAGTGCGCACGTGCTTCGGCAGGACTTGGACCGGTGTATGTAAACACACCACCCGATTCAAAGTATGTAAGGGAACCGTCACCGCCAGCATCGATAACGCTTATTTTGCTTCTAAGATCGAGATCGCTTGGACCACTGAATACAAATTGACCTGTCGCAGAATCATATGTTAGATCCGCTCCACCTTGTTGATCAGAAACAACGCTGAATAAAGCTCTAACACTATCATCTTCTAGCTTAAGTGTAAACTGGCCTTTGCTAGAATCAAGAGTAAGTTTACCCATTGAGAGAGGATCTGTCGTAGCCGATAATGTTCCGGCGATATCAGTATTGCTTGGTCCTGTATATGTAACTCGACCTTCATTTTCATTGTATGCAAGTGAACCTAATCCACCAGCATCAACAAAACTCATCGATCCACGAATATCAGAATCACGCGTACCGTATATTACGACGTCACCGGTTGTTTGGTTGTACGTTACTGTTCCATATTCATTGACATTAGCAATTGAGTCTGCAGTGTGTCTAAAGCTAATGGCATGCCGTGCATCTGAGTCTTGATAATGTGCACCTGTTGTAATACTGAATTGACCAGTACCAGAATTATATGATAGGTCGCCTGATGCAGATAACAAACTGCGAATGTCGGCATCGGTTCGTTTAGAATAACTGAATTGGCCTGTTGTCTGATTGTATGCCAAATCGCCGGCTGCAGATAAAGATCCTCTTATATCAGAGTCAGTAACCTTTGTAAATACAAATTGTCCAGACGCGGCGTTATAAGCAAGTGACCCGTAATCACCGGCATCGTTTGTAACAGAAAATAGTGCTCGAGTAACTGCAGAATCAGTTACATCCACCGATCCGAGATCAACAGAAAATACACCAGTACCAGTATCGTAACCAAGGTCCCCACTGACATTAAACAACCCTCGTATTTGTGCATCAGTTTTTTCAGTAAAACTAATGATGCCTGTGTTTTGATTATAAGCAATATCACCAGTTGCACTAATCAACCCGCGCGTATCAGAGTCGCTCGCTCCTTGGTATGATATTTGACCTGTGTTATTGTTGTATGAAAGCGAACCTTGTCCACCGGCATCAACAACACTAATTGACTTACGCGCATTGTCAGAATCGAATGTTCCGCCTAACGAACCAGTAAATGTAATTTTACCTGTAGCAGAATCGTATGCTAAGTTCGCACCAACATTAATTCCAGATCTTATATCAGCAAGACTTGGGCCAGTATAGGTTAATATACCTGTCGGAGCATTATACGCAAGTGAGCCATATCCGCCTGCATCATTAACAGAAATAGATGCTCGCCCACGAGAGTCAGTATAATATAGGTTAGAACCTTCTGGTAGATTTGTTGTAGACTTCGTGTTGAAGTTACTGTCAAACCCAGCTGATCCGCTTGGGACCGTAACAGAGAATTCACCTGTAGCAGCGTTATATTGTAAATCATTTCCGGCACTAAATTGACTACGAATTTGATTAGGTGTAGGACCTGTTAGTCTAGTGGTTCCACCTGTCGTAATTAGTGTGCCAATAGCACTACTGTCATAGGTAACATTAAATAGTGATCGAACGCTATCAACGCTAGGTCCAACATATGTTAGTGTTCCGCCAGTCTCCGATACTGAACCCATGCCTGATGAAGAAACAGTAAGTCCACCACCTACAACCGCAGATAATGATATGTGATTAAATTTGGCAGAAGCCGAATCATACTGAAGAATTGTACCGTCAGCTAGATTTATTGAGCCATTAACATCATCTAATCCGGTAAGACTACCGTTTGCTGCAGAACCAATTCTAAGTGGTGTTCCGACAGTAACTTTTTTTACGATGGTATTCGTTCCGATAACGACCTTCATGAGAATTCCTTAAAGTTATGTTACGGACGGCGTAACTTCAATTGTGCCTTCAAGGACTCTTTCTACAACAGTGTTTGAATCACTGTCTACAAAAGAAATCTCAACATCGTATACGTATCTACTGGCTTTTAGAGCATTTGTTTGCACATTCGTTAGGCTTAGATTTACAACACCAGCTGTTGAAGGTGCTTGGATCTCAGTCGTAAATGCTGTCGAATCTGTTGAACTGTAGGTTTTTTTAATTTTACCCGCAACAGTGTAGTTCGTAAGATTCTTCGGGTTACCACTAGTGTCTTCCAATTCCAATTGAACTGTTACATCAGTGCCTTTATCGATTTGAAGTTCTTCATATTGTGCCATTGGATAAATGCTCTTTGCTAAACTACTTACCCTTATTTATACCTTTTATCCACTGCATTTTTTTATTGATGAAGTGATAAAGTTTAGCCTTAGGATTCATTTGATTTGGTTGACTTATCAACTCATCAACTAGGTAGTGCCAAAGATTATCCATGTACTGTACCTTAACATCACGCGACTTAATATAATAACTAAAAACCGTTTCATTATCATAATTAAATATACGCTGAATGTTTTTTGGATATATTGAAAACTCATCATGTTTAATATTTGTCATGAGATTAATGGTATTATCAAAATCCCTGAAGTAATCTAGTCTCTTAATTACTTCGCTTGACCCGGCCATAATTCCAGTATTAAACACATCATTTTCGCATTCTAAACCCACTTCAAAAAGCATAGCATGTGTGTTCCAATACTTTGAAGCCGGATTTCTAATACACAGATTATAGTTAGCAGATTTCATAGATTTACCTCTTGCAGCTAATCTATTAGAATTTGCTACAGCAAATCTATTATCTACATCATGAGCATCAAATATAGATTCCGTTGTATTAGGTACAACGTCAAAATCCATATATGCAACGTAATCATATTCATCGGCCAAAGCCCTCATACGACTGTGTTTATAGAAGTTTACTATATCATACTCACTGATCTCTGTAAACCTATTTTTTATGTCATCAAAAAATTCTTTGTATGTACTATCATATTGATATAGTATATAGTCAGCACCAATATCATTGGCGTACTGGCGCTGACGTTCTGTAACTAGATCAGCATTAGACAGCAAAGACATTTTAGTCTGGTGACTTTTATCAGTTGTTACTAGTTTTCCATCTTCATACCATCCAGGATTATCTAATCTTTCTTCTGGTATGTCAATGAAAATACTAAATACTACTTTAGCCATGCAATCTTTTTACCTTGTTCAATTCGGCTGTCATATTCATTTATCGTACCAGGATAACGCCATGCCCATATTGCAACGAGCGCCATGAATCCGCCAGACCACATAACAGCTTTAATGTTCTCGGTCGTAAACCAAAGAAACAATACGCTTGATGTCATTACAACTACCATTGCATATTTACCTTTGGTCGGAAACACTTTATATTGTATCCAGTTTGTAAGGAATGGTCCAAAATATTTATGGTTATAAATCCAATCATGCATACGTTTACTAGACTTACTAAAACAATATGCTGCTAACACTAGAAATATACTAAATGGAATTCCAGGCAGAATGACGCCAATATATGCCATTCCTAAACTAAGAAATCCTAACACCAGCCATGCAGTTTTTTTAATATTCATTTTCCAATAACCATGAACCGATCAAAGTCCCCTAAGTTTAAAGTTTCAACATGTGCAACCCATTCAAGATCTAAGCTATCAGCAAACATCTCGGCAGTAGGGTGACAGTTAATATGCGAGTCTAATTCAGTATAATTGTTAGATTGAAATGCAACCCAGCAATCAGGATCTTTAGCTTCAATTAAATTAATTAAATCTTTTTGCTCCATATGCTCACAAGAGGTGTTTACAAGTGCAGTAAACTGTGGTATAATTAAAGAGTCAGTTATGTTGAGGGTAGAGAATGCTATGTCATAATCATGAAATAGTTTATGTCCATACGCCTCACACATTGGATCCATGTCTGTAGATTCAATGTTCATCTGTGATTGAGGCCACATCTGCCTTAGCTGATAAGCCATCATACCATACCAACCTCCGACAACCAAAATTTTACCGGCATCATGGTCATATAATTCATAGAGTTTTTCTGCTAACCACTTTTTACCATTCCAATGATTTTCATCTATCGCATGTGATAAGTCTTTAATTCGATATAGATCTTCAACGCCATACATTGATTCATCATATATCTCTTCACAAAGCTTGAGCGTCCGATATAAGATCTTCGAATTCAATGTCTAATCCTTCATATGTTATAATAGCTGCAGAACTTGGCCTAATTTCGTTTTTAGCAAACCGTGAGCGTGACGCCGAATATCCGGGTATTATATAAGCCAACTCAAAATCTTCGTGTGCTAAAAACCTATCCATACCCGGATACTTCCGCATATAATAATCACGTAAGCCAGTGTTAAAATGTTTCCATACATTATGTATATCAGGGTTACTGGCATCCCATGTCATAACAGAACTGTTGATATGAACATCATAGTTAGATAATCGGCCATACAGCTTCTTAACTTTATGTAATTCATTGATAACAGTCAACTTTGACCAATCATGCCCACCATTCAAACGATTTATAATATCATCATTAATTAATGTATCGAGATCTAGGAATATCGTTTTTCCTTGCATAGGCATAGCTTCATCAAATAGCCTAAGCTTATTCCATACACCTTTAAGTGTAGGGGAACTAAAATTATTAATGATTGTAATATTAGGATCTATATCTGTAGGATCGTCAGTATAGCAATAGAACTCAAAGGCATCTGTGCATTTAAGCTTTATATCATTATATAATTTGTTCACAAAATTAGAAGAATACTTTGTGCCAAATTTAACTGTTACTATGTTGTATTTCATTATACGCTGCAAATAATTGTGGTATCGATTTTGCCTTTCGTACCTTCATTTTCATTTCACGGCTCGGACTATTTTTTACTTCGGGCAAATCGAAAATAGCTAGCTTAGTTTTAAAAACAGTATCTTCATCTTCGAAATTATTTATAATAAAATCTGCAACGTTTTTTGGTGTAACCGGATTGACTGTAGGTACTGACATATTAAATTTCTTATACATTTCAGCTTTTACTTGAGTAATCTGGCTATCGCGATATTGATCTGCCTCATCATATCTAGCAACAACCTGCTGATCAATTTCACTTTGAAGAACTTTTAATTGTTCTATTTTATACTGATCTGCTTCTTCATATCTAACTTTAACCTGTTCATCTATCTCAGCCTGAAGAATCTTTATTTGCTCTTCCTTATATTCATCGACTTCACCAAAACGAGATTCTACTTGTAACGAGATTTCATCTTCAAGTATTTTAAGCTGTTGCTCTTTATACAAAGCAACTTCATCGTAGCGAGATTCTATCTGTGCATCAACTTCAGCCTGAAGAATCCTAGTCTGCTCTGCCTTGTACTCATCGACTTTAATATATCCTTCAGCTACACGGCGTTCTACTTGTTCATCAAGTTCAGTTTGAAGATTTTTAGTCTGCTCTAGTTTGTACTCATCGACTTCAGCAAAACGAGATTCAACCTGTGCATCGACTTCAGTTTGGAGAATTCTAGTCTGTTTTATTTTGTACTCATCAACTTCGGCAAACCGTTTTTCTATCTCATCAGACATTTCGCTCTGAAGTAAAGCCATTTGCTGTGATTTATATTCATCAGCTTCTTCAAACCGACGAGTTACTTGTTCGTCAATTTCTTTCTGAATATCAACGAGCCACACAGCAAGCATATCTTTTGCAGCTTGTTCGATGGCTTTATGTTTAGCTTGGGATTGAGATTCAAAATATAATCTTGTGTAGTCTTGAACATCTTCAAGAGTGATCTCATCCATAAGATCTAAGAAGTCTTGATTAGTATAATCTATAGGTACAAAAAATACCATAAGATTATCGGTTCCCTCTTCATAAAGAACTTCAATAGTTTTCTCAGATGTATCTACAAATTTAGTAGATTTGATTTTACCTGAAAACTTTGCCATAATAAACCTCTCATTATATTAGCTGGCTCCAATACGCAGAAAGTGCGTACTTTGCACAGTCGGAGAACCCGTTGGCACGTTTTGTGCATAGTAAGTTGTAGCATCTGGTTGTTCAAACTTTGTCACATAAAGTGCAACATATGAGTTAGTTATACCTGATCCACGGGCTACGCCATAAGTTGTATATGTCGATGGGTATATCTGATATCGAATGCGTGAACCGGTATGATTAATCGCGGCCCATTGTACCCAATCCTGTAACATTTCACCAAGCGCTGTAGCCGGCGTATCTTGCACGTCATTGGTATTAATCTTAAGACATGCTGGCGTAACATAATCCACAGAAGGCGCGGGATCAACTCTATGTAAATAGAAACTAGTGGCAATAAATGACTGATCCTGTACCTCGGGTAAAGATCCAAGATTAAACGCATTTACATCAGCTACACTGTCTTGAAATACTGGAGCAGCATTTACAAGTGTCGCTCCGGCTTCAGATGTTGAGGTTGATATAAAATACGTGCCAGCCTGCCTTTCAGTTGTTCCTGATTCAATAAGTTTTGTTATAGCTGGTTCAATAAATGTATCTAAAAAGTCAGTAGCGTTCATAGCCTGAATATTTCCAGATGCAGTCATATAAACTGGAAATGAATAATTTGCGTATATTGTAGGAGCACGTTTAGGATTAGTACCACCAAAATTATTATTTAGATAATCAGTATAATCACCGGCGCTTTGATCTCTAACATTATCGTAGTTAACAGATTGGTAAGTTGCGGCATCAGCGGTTGGTTCTGGGCCAGACGACGTCGCTAATGGACCCGCTATCATATAATAATCAACTAAAGTAGTTAAAGTGCCATTACCCTGATCTATATTTAATACGACGGACGGACTATTACCATACTGCCTAATAGTTTCATCAACTATTAAAGCAATTTCAGCAGCATTCATAGACTTCAGGTCACCGTTAGGTAACCTTTTGAGCGGTTTGCGCAAGGCCATTATTAAGCACCTGCGCCAATAATCGTTTTAACTGTCGTTCCGTTTGAGTCAATTATATTTAAAGTTGTGGCTGATGTTAACTTGGCTCCACCCACAGTACCATTAATAAGTGTATTACCATTAATGGTAGCAATGCTTGTATCAATCATTTGTTGAACAGCCGCAGAATCTGTACCGTCTTGTCGATTATCAAATGCAGTTTGTAAAGTATTGTGGTTAGCTTCTAATTCATTAATGGCGACAACAACATTTCCGTTTGCTGTAGTAGTAAGAGTTGCGATGTCACCTAGATGTGTACTAATTGTATTAGTCTTGGTCCGCCAAATACTAACTAAGTCGTTTAGGTCAATTGTAGTTACTGCCATTTACTTGTCCACCAGTTGTTTTAGCAAAGTCTTGATATCTGCCATGTCTTTTTTCATGTGACTTACGTCATCTTTAAGATTATTAATCTCTTGTTCTTCTTCAAGCCTTTTGCGCTTTGCCGCACGTGCTCTTTCTATATCAGCTCTACTTGTATTTATGACAGCACCAGTATTTCGGTCCTTGACCATATTAGCGGAGCCTTCTATTTTTATATATCTATTATTCATCACACTGCCAAGGCGATAATTCGTAGATCTTTGAATGTCGGAACCTTAGCATTATTAGAAGAAGTCATAACAATTTTTACTTGGAACTTAGTGAATGGTGCTGATAGTCCGGCATTACCACCAACCAAATATTCATAGTCACGGTAGATCAAAGGATTTTCATCTGTAGGTAGATTATTGATCTTAGTTGTTTCTGTCCACGGCGTCTCAGTAAACAATGCATCATCTGAAATTGCTTTGTAATAGACTCGAAAATCTGAAACAGAAGGTCTGTTAGCTGCTAACAAGATTTTAAGTCCAACAGCATCTTCGGCCAAAGTGATAGGTCGAGTAATATGCTTAGCAACCGAACTACCACCTGTCGCAGTAGTTTCTGGAGTGAACACATTAGGCACGTTTGTTAATGTTGTATCAGCACCGGCAGAGTCAACCTGGTTATCAATAATGTTATGAATAGCCCAAAGCGATGTTCTTTGCATATCAATAACCGGAGAAACAAAAGTTGTTGCTGTATTCATATCAATTTTAACTTCAACAGACTTAGTACCAGTCGCAAGATTTGATATCTCATTTGTTTCAGTAGCAACAAGCCTAGGAGAGTTAAAGAAGTTATTTTGTCTTAGTGCAAGTGCCGAGTAATTTAGATCCTTCGAGTACGGAGTTTCTTCACCGGCAGTAGATTTGCCTGTCATGAATTTACCGGTCACATTTATACTTGTAGAGGCTGGAATAATATTTTCAATTTGTGGGATAAGAGTTTCAAACGGTATTTGAGATTTAGCAGTAATAGCTGTACCGCCAACTGCTGCATCGTTATTACCATTCGAGTCCATAGCAAACGTATAAGTGTTTTCGTCGTATGCAGTAATAGTTCTTGGACCCATGATACCAGTACCAAGAATACCACCATACTTAAGAGCGGAATCAAATCCAAACAGCTCTGCAACATCACCTACCTGGAAACCATGTCCTGGGTGTGTAATAGTTGCTTTATTATTAGTTGAGTTAACTTGTACAGGAAATTCCGGTAATGCATTTCTTACAGTACCAGTATTTTCAAGTACAGCATAACCACCTGCAGTACTAAATGTTGCCTTATGAATTTTAAACATAAGATCCATAGTTTGATCTGGTTCCCATGTTGATGCATTCTGAGATTTAAAGAACGAACCAAGATATGGTTGAGATGTAATACGCTTCTCAGTAGAGTTAAGTATAAACTCACCTGTTTTTGCGATGTACATATTGTAGTTAATAGATTCTGCAAGGAACACTACAGCATATTCAGTATAAGGATTTAAGAATATTGGTTCTTCAAATGTAAAGGTTGTTGCAGAAGTAGCATCGTCAGAAATATTAACATTAGACGGTGACACAAACACAACCGATCCAGGTATAACTGTATCAGATGATGGGCTACCGTTAACCATTGGACGCAATTGCATTTGAACTGGAATGCTAGTATCTTTTGTTTTAAAGTATGCATCAATCTTTGTTACAAATACACCATCTGTTTCTGTTACTAAGAATGATTCGGCTACTGGATCTGACCAGCGAACTCGCACAGGTGGGGCTGACCAACTACTTGTAACAACTCTATTAGATGTTACAGTTGATCTTTCAGAAGATACACCAAGAATTCGAGTTGAAAGAACATCTCTTTGGAACGTTTCGATAACACCTTGAGCAACAAATAATGCAATACCTACAGAAGACGCATCTTCTTCGTTAGGCGCTGTAATATCAAGAAGTTTAAGCTCTCTTGAACCAGCCCTGAACTTAATAGCATCTGTGTTAGGAATAAAGAATGTGCCAGTCATTTTACCTTCACCATCAGTGAATAGGCTCGATGCACCATCTGGGTGAGCAACCGCTGTATTGTATCTTGTACCATAGTCTATGTTGGTATCAGACACGCGTGTGAATACTCCGCCTTCGTCTCTTACCCAATCGGAAACATCAATATCGTCAAAGAAAGCAAACATGCGACTGTTAGGCTTAAGACCTTCGGCTTTAAACGCAACCTTTTGTGAACGCATGAATGGAATTAATGCAACGTCAACTACACGATCACCAACGATTTCTCTAATAGTCTCGTTAAGCACAACTCTATTAACTGTAGTGACTGTGTTTGTTTGTGTGCCTGACTGACCGCCTGTTCCCCAGTTTTGAGAAAAACTTACTCGGGATGAATTAGTACTTGTGTTTACAACGCGACCAACGCTCAGGTTGTTAATATCGGTTCCGCCCCAGTTCCATTCCCAATTATTCCACAGATTTGCTTGTCTTGTATTTAACCTTTGACCACCGTCAATAATTCTATCTGCAGCACGTATAGTTTCTTTCCAATTATCTGAAGCTGGAGAAAGTGTTACCGCACCAAGGTTTGTAATAGCAGAGAACGGGTTAATGTTAATTGTACCAGATGCTTGATCCTGTACAATGTATTCGCCTTCTCCGTATTTCAGGTAAATGTTATCACCCTTCTTAATAACACCAGATGATTTATCTGAGTCATACTTAAGAAGAATATTGTTTTCAATAAATGACGGACGTAAAATTTTATCACGTGGATCTATTGATGCACGGTATTCAACGTTGTATGTGTCTGTTGCTAATTGATCTGAGAAGTTATCTACTAGGAAACCGGCTTTTGTTCTGTCAACACCAGAGCCATCAAAAACAAGAAGATTTTTAAGGTCAAGTTCTAGTAATGATAGTGTAGCAATCTCTTCTACTTGGTTAATTCTTGATTCAAGCTTACCAATGTCTTTCATTGTATAACGCTTATTCTCAATTGGTGTAGTAACCATATCGGTTGTAGATATTGTATAAGGATTTAGATCAGATCGCCAAATCTCAAGAGAGTTATTTGGAGTTTCTGGGTATTTCGGAGTAAGAGACGATTGACCTTCAATAACAGTAATGTCGCCTTCTTGTGTAGCAACAATCTTGTCTTGACGTGGTAGATAATATTGAGTGTCAAATTGAATCAAATCAGTGTTATCTGGTAGTTCGTTAATACGAGCAGTAGCAGATGTAAAGTCAGAATCTTTGTCAGTTTTACGTGGTCTAAAGTCAAGTACATTACGTAACTGAACAACAGAGCCATCATTTAATGTATGAGAAGGAATATTTTCATAGTTAACTTGGCCCTGATAAGAGTTAACCGCAAAAAAGTCTCCAGACGCGCCGTGTGTAAAATATTTAAATCGTACAAACACATTGCCTGTTGGAGATGTTACGCCGCCCTTAAGAATTAATTTTGCTGGTGCATACCAGTTATCACGTTGACCGTTGTCAATAATAAAACGATTAGCTAAGCTTGAACCATTTGAGTCTGAGTCAGTTAATCTAACAACTTCATATAGATCAGGCTTATCAAGAGAAACAAATTTGTTACCAGTTCCGTCAGATTCAATCGCAGCACTAAGTGTAGTTTCAACAAGCGTCTTGGCCCGAACAGCACCAGCAGACTTATTAACCTTGGCCATAACTTCGATGTTAGAACTTGTAGGTCCGCCACTAATCGCAGCAGATTGTGTCCCTGCTCCTGATATTGATGTACTAATAATAGCACCATCAGAATCAACCGATACAATCCAATCGTTAGTATTAGAAAATGTTTCGCCAGCCGCAGTCAAAGTAAGCGATGCGTTTCCTGAAGGATCGAGTGTGGCGTTAAACTTACGTTGTACTTCAAGAGAAATATCTGATATAATCTTAGGTCGAGCAGTAGGTAGAGCAAACAACAAACTGTTGTCAGATACTTCTTTAATAACTGCAACATTATTTTCAAGAAGAATATCTGCATAGTCAAGTATCGAACCACCGACTGATTTTACATTTCTAAATGATTGACCACTATTCATCTTGATATCAAATAGATACAATCTATAGTTAGCACCATCTTCTTCGACAGCACGGACACGACAAGTACCAATAGTAGAACCACCGTGGGTAACCGCTGATCTTAGGTTTCTTTGTTGAAACACGTTGATGTTAGGAACGCCAACCATGTTGTCTGAGATAACATAATTACCGTATGTTGCCGCAACAACATCGTTATTAATTGAAATTGTTTCTCGGGCTTTATTTACATCAAATGATTTTGGTGTAGGAACATCTACCCTAAAGCCATTTACATATGCAATACCAGGTGATATAGTAAGCTTAAGTTTAGTGTCATCAGTCTCATGCTCGACATACTTAATCTTAAATTGTTTAGCAGTAAAGTCACCATTGGTTTCACTTGTTCTTTTTGCCAAGCGATCTTCAAGAATATTATAGCTATTATTTCCAGATACCGTTTCGACAACAAGACCATTCACAACTCGACAGAAGAACAAGAAGTTCTCATCAGAGTCTACTAAATCTTTTGTAGTAAGTTGTAATCTAATACGATAACGATCTGCACCTGGTGCGGAACGGTTAGCCGTTGCCCCTTGGTTATCAAATAATGCTTCAAAGTCGCCTGAACCAACAATGTCTTGTGATACAATAAATCCTACAACTGCACTTGGAGATGTTCCGTACTTAGAAAGAATAAGCTCTTGCTTTGTAGCAAACACGAAGTGGCCTTGTGTAAAGTAATCACCACCACGTACAGAGATTTTAGAACCTTGGCCGATAGCAGGGTTTGCAACGGTGTTAGTAGTCTGTGCCGTAACAGTAACACCTGAACTCGCCCCAACAAGATCTTCGGATGGATCAATTCGAATAGGAGTTGTGCCAGCAGTACCACCAAGAGTGTCAGTATAATTTACATATAGCGTTGCAGGATCTGATGCTGTAGCATTAACAACCTGAAGAACTTTAAACTTAACAGTAGAATTCTGTCCTGTAAATTCGTCGCCAAGCATAGTTGACGTGTCGGTAGGCAATGAATTAGAAGTCGTATCAAGTTTTATAAACTCATAACGAGTATTAATGGTTAAGCCACCTGGATTAACGGATGCGCCTTCTTTAAAAACATTACGACCAAATCTTTCGATTTCTCGTTGAATAATTGTCTGCGACTGGGTTAATTCTCTTGCCTGTAGAGCACGACCAGAATTAAAAAGAATTCTATGATAGTGATCACTATCCTTAAAATCATCTTTGTATGTTGTCGCGAAAAGCGTATCTGTATATTTTATTGACATTTAGTTTTCTACTCTCAGAGTTGAATAATAATTTTTACGTCTTCGGTCTGGTCATCGGACCGCTCAATAGCCGCTCTATTATCTATGTATAGAAGAGTGCCAGACATGTTATTAACCGTCGGTAGTGTCTCTGCATTAGCATCGCCATCGATGCCTACGGCATCTAAAATGCCTTCACCGTTACCATCTGTTTCTGTGATTGTCTCGCCCTCGATAAATGGGGTAAAGCCAGTTAATTCTGTCTGGTGGTACCAAACGTAGTTTGAATCTGATTTGTCAACAACGGCTGATGCAGCAGAGGTTGAACCAAGAATTGCTTTATCTTCAGTAAAGTTTGCACTGATAGAACCGAAATGCAATCTATTTAGTACATTTGCAGATGATTGTTCCCAGTCAGAATCTGTTGAAAGAGGTCCGACCTTAGGATCTCTAATAAGACCAATTTGCCTAAAATCATTACCAGTTATAATAGAGTTAGTCTCGTTACCAATCATCTGAGTATTGAACATAAGACCGGTTGATCTAAGATCATCACGTGGATCTCCACCCATACCAAGAGCAGGTGCCATTACGACACGAGCAATCGCTCCGGTTCCACCGCCACCAGTTAGTTTAGCACTAGCTTGTGTATAGCCTCGACCAAAGGCTTTACCTGAACCTGAATCATCCATCTCAATTTTAACAACAGTACCACCACTTACTGTCGCAGTAGCTTTTGGTATTTTAGTTCCGTTGCCAGTAAAGGTTATTGTGGGAGCCGATGTGTAACCATTTCCGCCTGAAATAAGTTTAACCGCAGTAATCTCTCCAGGTACAGCACCAGTTTGAATTGATTTTTGTTCAATCTCAAGTGCAGATGAGTTTGAATCTGTCGTGCCAATAAGCTCAACCGGCACAAAGTTTGATGAAGTAAACTTTGTAGCCCTGAGAGCACCAATAGTGTACAGATATTTCCATACATAACCGTCACCAGTCGTAAGAGGCAAGATGCTTGTTCCTGTTGGTTTAACTGTTGAAGTAACAATTGCGCCGTTAGCATCTCTACCTTGCTGTAGACATGTATAAATGGCATTCTCATCGGTAAGTACATAGTACGCATTTGAAGGATAGCCTTGAACAGCATCGTCATAGCTAGAATAAATTGTACCTGAAGACCAGTTATGTCGAGGAATAACAAATGAAACATCTTCGCCGGACTTCATAGCCTGCATAGAGTTTCTAAAATCTCGTACATCTTTCAGAGTATTCAATGGAATAGTTGGCGTATCCGAACTATCCCAATCCTCTGAACGACCAATAGCGATATAGTATGATGCCGCCGAGTCTTTGACACTTGTATAGAGGTTATCTAGTACTTGTCTTTTAAATGCGTCTGTAATAATTGCAACCATTGTCTGTTCCTATTAAGCTACTGTCGCGCCATGTTGGGCAAGCAGATTCCAGTTAGCTCCGTCCCATATGAGGGTTGTTGTGTCATGTTGATCAAGTGCGATCGATGTACCTTGTGCAAAGTTCGTAGGAGTAATCGTAGTAATACCTGCGCCCTTGTTTGTAAATATTTTATACTCTCCACCCACAGTACCGTTAGATAAAGTTATAGCAAGAGTAGTACCGCTGTTAGCTATTATATATGTAGCTAACAGACTAGCAGTACCAGAAGTTGTCTGAGTATTTGTGCCATAAGCACCTTTCGCAACTACGACTGATCCATTACCCTTTGCATTTACTAGAAGGTTGATGTTAGTATCATCACCTGCAACACTAAGTCGCGCACCTGATCCAGCTACAGAATTTTTAATTTTTATATGGTTAACCGCAGAAGCGGTTGCTTCGACTTCAAGAATTTCTGCACCATTAACATCATCAACTCTATTAGTTAATTTTGGTGTAACAAGTGTTGCTGATGTCAAAGTTTTATTTGTGAGCGTTTGGTTAGTGGCCGCAAATATAAACGAATCACTATCAGTAAGTACAGGCAATCGTATATTATAATCAGCCGCAAGCTCAGGTGTTATAAGATTATATTTGTGGTTATTTGAGTAATCATTAATTTGTAATGTTGGGTTTCCAAAACCAATGTTATTCAATACTGCGTTGGTCAAAGTTTTGTTAGTTACAGTCTGCAAAGCAGTTGATAACACAATTTCGCCAGAAGCATCAGGTAATGTAATAGCACGATCACCAGTAGGATTTACTGCTGTTAGATTAGTTTCAAAATCATCAACTGCTGAACCTTCAAACTGTAGTCCTTCCGAGGTTACAGCAATTCTACCAGAAAGAACATCACTATCTCCGCCAAGCTTATTATATAGCTCAACGAAGTTTGCATTAATCTTTGTGCCTGTCTGTCTTAGTGTATCACCACTACCATCGTTGGCCGTAGTACCGACACCAATATTCTGACGAGTCATTCAAATGTCCTCTTTTCTTATTAACTGTATTTATATACTTTTTTATGATGAATCAGCGGCATGCGTGTAAGTATTCTGATCCATTGTTTCAACATTATTGCTTAGTCTTATTCCGTACAAATAAGCATTTTCAGTCATACTTTGACCGGCAAAGGAATCAAGATATGTACTATCTGACATTAATGGCGAGTTTACATGCATAGCACCATGTAGACGATTATAGTTTAGGATAAAGCTAGATACCGGCATATCTGCAAACTTTGCTGCAGTTGCTGATAGACTGATATATTCAATGCGTGTATCTGCATCTTCATCATCTGGTAATTTACCGATAATCTCTGAAAATGTAATTGGAGTACCAAGCCCTGCAGTACCAACAACAGTGATTGGAGGTGGCGGTGCCGGAATATTGTCGGGCATAGTAAGAATATTTGAGTTTGTGGACGGAAGTTCAAGAACAACCGAACCGCCAAGATAGAATCCGGCCGGATGTACAAACTTCTTATACAACGTACGCCACTGAGCAATAGGAATAGCAGACTTAATTAACACACTGAAGATCTGATATAGTGCACCATTTTGAATATAGCGCAATGATTCAGTACCAATTTGTGATTCGCTCACAATAAACAAATTATCTTTTGGATGATCTATTTCAATGTCTGATGAAAAGAACGCTCTAAAGAAACCTTCGGCAGCATATGTCGTACCTTTAACACGGTAGAAGTTAGCAAAGTTACGAAGCACTTCACGAGGATCACTAAAGTATTCGGCATTTGCGCCATCAGCAATCATGTTAAAGATTTTTTCAAGGTTAGCCAGCGAAGTCCGTTCGATATCAAATACCGAATATAGATCACGAATAGTGGATATCACTTCATCTTCATCAGCATTCTCATAATAACCTTCAAGAAAGGCAACTAACATAGGATAGTCGTCAGTAAAGTGCTGTGGTAATACCGACTTAACCTGATATTTTCTAAGGTTAGCTTCAACCCTATCGTAATTTATTAACGACATTAATAAGAACCTAATGTTGAGATTACACCCACACCATCACCAAGTGCAATATCAGTTTGCTGTCTATCTACGACACCAGTAGCAAATGTTGGGCCCGCATCTAGATCTAGAATATATGATCTGAGCGGTCGTACAGTAGATTGATTTGACGGAACTGCAGATACTTTAAGATATGTAACGCCTGATGTAATTTCTGTAGGCGCAAAACCTGTGATAATAATCTTGCCTTGTAGGTTATCAAATGATCCGATGTTGTCGACCTCAACTTCACCAACCGAGTTAATAACTTGAAGCTTCGTATCATTTAGCTTATTCTTAATAGAACAAACTTTACCATTGAATCTAAATGTCGACGTCGTGACCGTATAATCTACAGCACTAGGAGCCGCTAATTCATTTGGAAAGTATATATCGTATGACGTTTTAACATTAAGCGTAGGCGTAAAACGTTGTTGAAGCTTAACCGATACTCTTGAGTTAAGAATCGCAGCACTGATATCATCTATCTCTGCAAGTAATTCTGAACGTCTAAACACACCACTAAATTTCTTAAGATTACTAGAAACATATCCATTAATCACGCCTAGCACATTAGCTTCTGTTGATTTAATTGTTGCACCAGTAAGGTTAGGATCAAAGTTAAACGAAGCAACTAGTTCTAGGTATGTTGTGGTAGGATCAGTAAACTTGGTATCAATAGATATAATTGATAGGTTGTTTGTAATTTGCTGTACAATTTGGTCTTTAATAGAAGCAATGGCTGCAGCAGATGTATTGTCCTCAAATACTAATGAAACGAACACAGATCCAAACTCTGCCGGAGTATTGTCTTCCCCGCCCCACGCAATAGCATCTGTCACTGTACTAAAGTTACTTTGAATAATAGCACGATAATCATCTGCAGTAACGAGTCTTTGTTGTGCCGCAAATGCAATAGGGGCATTCTGCCTGACTGATTCAATCGATTGCTTAGGTGCACCAGTAACAGAATTTGTTATTGTAGTAACAGATAAGTTATATCCATTGCCGAGTACTGATACTTGGGAAGTAGGCGTAAATGTAGATCCGCCGTTTGCTTCTGCACCAAGGCATGATAGATACGATACAACAATCTTATTGCCAGCAACAGGTGCTTTACCAAACGAAATACCATCACCAAAGTTTAGTTCATAATAACCGTTAGGGGCTTCGTTAATAGAATAGTAACGAGAAGTTGATGTAACTGATACCGCAGTATTAATAGATGTATATGCACTGAATGATGCACCGTTCGTGGTATCAAATACGTTTACCGCAGCAGTAGAGGTATCAATCGTATCATCCGGAATAACATATAGCTGACGCTCACCTACTTCACCAACATAGAATGTCTTAGTTTTCAGTGTACCTTCAAATAAAGGAATAGTCAGTGATCCGGCAGTGTTTAAGAACTGGTACAAACCAGATCCGTTATCTGTCGCAACATAGTCTTCGATAGTCTGATACGTATATGTAATATCACCTACAGAAGATGTGAACGAAGTACCTGCACCAATTATTACTGACGAAGGTCTATTTGCAACACCGTTTAGATTGATGCTTAGTTGCACTTCTGCACGTGACGCAGTCCTACTTCGAGGAGCATAACCAAGAGTCGCAGCATGTGATACAACAGAGGAGCGCAACTGCGCAGTCGAGAGGAACGACTCATTTAATGCAAAGTTGGCAGTCAATGCATTAAAGTGTGTATTGTATGCTAGTACGTCCAGGATATTAGAAAGGCCTGATGCTTCAAAATTATAATCTGAAAATTGAGTATCCTGAGCAAGATAAGTTTTAAGCTTATTCTTGATCTCAGTGAAGTCAAGCTGTGTAGATGTTACTGTTACGTCTGCCATATTATCTTAGCCTTGATAGAGAAGTTTCGAGTGTCACAACTTCTGATGTATTTATTACCCCAAATTTAAGACGTATATCAAGAGCATTACCATCAGGTCTTGCCTGCACATTGATATCAGCAACGACTGCTCTTGGTTCAAACGTCTTAATGGCTGCTCTAATATTAATCTCTGCATTAAATGCAGTTAGATCATCCATAGGTTCAAATAAAATGTTACCCATACCTCCACCAAAAGATGGATTAAATGGTTTTTCTTGGAATCCAGTGAGTACAAGATTTTTTACTGATTGCTTTACTGCAGCAGCATCGTTCTTTCGATAGACGTCACCGTCAGGTCTGGCCACAAAAGAAAGATCGATATCCTTGTAATCTTTACTTCGTGCAGTAATGAGCGAGACGGTGCCAAGCTGGCCATCTTCTGCTGCAAATGCTCTGTTTGTTGCCATGTGATCAATACTCTAGATTGTTTAAACTATTTATACAATATCTAAGCGAGTATTTCTACTAACTCTCCAGAAGTTTGGAGATTGCCATTGTACCGGGTTTCTAATTGTTTTTTGAACTTAGCCGTAAATGTACTTGATACAACAGGCATCTGTAATATGATATGACACTCAAGACTTCCGTCCGGGTTAAACGAATCGTAGTCGAGTATTAGTTTATCATACAACAAAGAATCCTTCCAGTACACAGCTAAATCAAACATAGTTGCATGATCTGGAATGCCATTTTGGTTAATGAGCTGATAGACTACGACTTGACCTTTTGTCGCAAGATCATTCAATCCACCACTCACAAGTGTTTCACTTTCGCCCTTACGATATAAGCCTTCAATTACGATAAGCCTATGGTTCCTAAACGCCCCAAAATTTTGAGATACAAGATTGATTGCTTCTGCCTGCAGATATAGTTGTCTTGCGATCTGTAGTTTGTCAGCTTCATTTGTGATATGATTCAAGTTAGTCGATTCACCTGCACCACCAAGAAATCTTGCTATAGTAACACCGCGTGCTAATTTAGTAGCAGCCGTAATCGCAGGTGCGTTGTTTGGATTAAATGTAGGATCAGGTATAACAGTCTTTAGACTTGGATTAGGGGTAAACTGTTGATACGATTCAGGTCTCTGTGTCATCAGTGCGGTCCTATTGTCGTTTCATTATTTTGTGGCACAGGTTTCGGGCCAGCAGTTCTACCTATTTCTTTGGGCTGTGGCTTTGTATATTCAGGATTGATCTTACCTTCGGCCACTTGTACTGCCATGAAGTCTGTATTATTAAGTGTGCCATTATCTCGCATTTTAGATCTGGCCTCTGCAGTAGTTAGCTGTCTTGGTGAAATTCCACCGGTTGATCCTGTTCTATCAATAGATGATAGCAAGTCGCCATTTGGGTCCACCTTCACACTCTGGACGCCATATGAGGACTTCTGGTATGTTGTAGCCATTCCTGCATTGGGTAACGCAGTAGCCTTAATATCATCAGCCAGAACATCGGTGTTAATTGCATTATTTGTAATTGGAGCTCCTGGCGCACCTACATTACCACCAGAACCAGGTCCTGTATCCGGATCAGAATACAGTTGGTGTCTGGACTGTCGAGCTTCTTCTGCAACACCGTCAAGATCACCATGAAACGTAGGTGCAGTCATACTATTACTTGCTACAATGTCGCCTTCTACTTCAATACGCACAGCACGAATCGTATCTACGTTAATCGTACCAGCGCCACCTTCACCATCGCCTAACCATAATGTATTACCAAGATGATGATTATATGAATATAGTATAATGTTCTCACCACCAAATGTACCTGTATCACCAAAGACCGATAGCTTTGATGCATGAATATTTGTATCCGGAGATGTTATATTCTGTTGTACCTCAGACGTGACTCGCATAGCTCCACTCGAAAATAATCCGGCAGTACCGTCAACCGCTGTTTCCCATGCACCTTTGACAGCAGCCGTAAATCCTCCAAGATATGTATCGACCACACCTTTGGCCACAGTAGTGAACTTGCCACCTTTGACAATCAGTCCATCGTTCTTTGCAATATTATATCTTCGAGCACCATCAATCTCGGCACGTTCGTCACCTGCAATAAACTTATTATAGTTACCCGCAATGTTCAGATTATAATCACCTGTTACATCAACATTCACATTACCTTGATATGTCATATGCGCATTGCCTTCAACAACAACATGTGCATCATCTGCAGCAGACACAATAAGACTATTACCAGATGCAAGATAAATAGAACCATCAGGTTTAATTTCGATACCCGAACCGCTCTTATGTCTAATCAATATTCTTTCGTTACCAAGCGTATCATCCATTTCAATGATATGACCACCCGGCGTTTCGGTAACCTGGTTGTTCGGATAGCTTGATGCCGCCTTGTTTGTATCAATCTTGGCCTGATTTGCAATCTCAGGAATCTCTGACTGCAAATCGTAGTTTACTTTTTTTGCAGTCTGCAAAGAGGGAATACCGCCATTTGTCGTAAGATCATTACGATTCGTGCCGAGTGATGTTTTATTAAGTGAAGACTGATGCCAATAGTCTTGACGAGGATACACACCAGCAGGATCTTGAAAACCGTTCGGAAATACTCCGATCTTCTGTGCCGACTGCCCGCCTTCTAATATGCGGTCTTCTAGTTCATCATTTGTTGTTGTCATACTGTAGCTGTGCTCCGTGCTGTTGATATTTGTGCTACCGTGAGAGGTGCACTCGTACCAGTCGTAATATTATTCTTATTAAATACCGATGTAACATAACTAGGAACACTGAAACCAGGATCAATTTTATTACCTGGATCGGTATCACTGTGCCCAAATGCCTGTCCACCCGGGAATACTTTATAGAACGTAGCCAAAAATTCATTCATCGCCTTGTTCTGTGCTGTAGTGAATGATTCTTTACCTACTAAATTCTGATAGCCCGAAGTACCGGACACACAAGTATATCCGCCCACTAGTGATATACCAATCGATTTATTATTATGACCATTTGCTTTTGCATGTGCACCAGTCTTACCTATAGGTCTACCACGCTGAAGTCTTCCGTCTCTTCGAATAATATAATGGTATCCGCAGCCGCTGAATCCTCTAGCCAGGTGCCACTGATGTACCTCTTCACTACCAATATCTTGATCCATAAACGTAGCAGTCCAATGGATAACAACTTCGGTTATCTCACGTGAAGATGATCTCATCTCGGCTTCAAGCTCTTCGGCACCTGCAATGTATGTGAAGTTATAAGGCTCTGAATTACTGGACCCGCCACCACTAGTAGTAGCGGCGGGGGCACTAGTAGTAGCGGCGGGGGCACTAGTAGTGGCGCCACCAGTAATACTACCGCTACTACTGCCAAGTGCTGCGTTATAATTAGAATTAGGTGTATTTGTACGAACGCCATCCCAACCTTGTGCATTTGATCCAATATCAAAGTTAGGCAGAGTAAGTACAGCATTTCCATACGTAACACGATCAGACAGTTTAGTACTCAGCCCATTAATACCAGATTCAATTTCTCCGATAGGTAATGTTGATACTCCGGCGACAGCCGCAATAGCTCCGGTGTAATTACCATTTTCAATAAGACGAGCAATTGAATTGAGTTGTGCAGTTTTTAGTTTACCTTGTGTAAGCCCTGATATAATCTGTACGACCGGAGTATCAAGCGCATCGACAATGTTTTGTAGAGTCGAGCCAAGCGCAGTGCCAATAGTAAGATTTGCCCGAACATTAAATTCTGAAATAACAGGTCCAAGTGTCGCACCCAACGCTTGCTTCATAGCATTTTGAATAAACTTTGCAGACCCTGCAGCCTGCACCGTAGATACTGCTGAAAGCAATTGGCTTATAGGTTTACCTGTTGCAGTACCTAATAACCTTTGAATAGACTCTCCACCACTTCCAGCAAAATAACTTTGCAAATATCCTGAAGCCGGACCACCCTGAGTTACTGCAGCCAATGCCGCAGCAGTGTTTAATACGTCCGTAAATGTTGAATGCCCACCAGAACCACCAGAAAATAAACTTGCAATGTCAGTTACAAGCGATGATGCAAACCCGTCTACAGCATCAGTAAGTTTTATTGTTGCTGTACCAAATATATTGTCACCAAACTGTCCTGGATAATCTGCGACAGAAGTCAGGGCTTGAATTCCGTTTAGTATTTCTCCTTGAGACCCACCAAGCTTTGATGTGAGCTGAGCATTATACTCTCCTACAACCTGGTTGCCTGCAGCAAGCAAACCATCACGCGGAAGTCTTTGGTCAAATGTAGATAAAACACTATTAACTTTGTTAAACGAAACCATTAGGTTCTAATTCCTTCCCACACTGCAATCCCGGCAGGCTTGCGGCCATACCATGGACCCCATCCACCACGTTTTGCCTGGGCCAATGCAAATTCTACTTGTTTAGTAACACCGGCTTTCGTATTGTCAGTCGCAAGATCTCTTCCGGTAGCGCGCTCATAATCATTACCCATACCTCCACCAACATACAACTGAAAAGGACCGTACGATGCTTCGCGACCATTCCTTTTTAATTGATTGCCTGTAGTAACACCTGACTGATACTGACCTCCGCCTTCGGCTTTCCATAATCTAACCGCAACATTTGGATCAATACTTACTTTGTTTGCTTCACTTCTGATCGTCTGTTCTATCCATGCGAGAGATATATCGGGCGGATATACCGGAATACCTGTAGTAGATGTCGTTGATGCGCTTGAACCCATACTGTTGTTTACTGTACCCACAGCCCGTGCAAGAGCAGGATCGACTTGTCCAACACCATAACCAATTTCGACTGATTGCGCCTTGACAAGCTGTTGTTCAGACGGCACTTCAAGATGTGGAACTACGCCTATGATAAGTGGAAGCTGTGATCCTTCGCCGTCCATAAAGAACCCAACAACCTGTGCACCCGGTAAAAGCATAGGCATCGCACCGATACCTGAAGTACCGCCGCTTGTTGTTGGTTGCATCACTGTAGCCCAAGGCAGTTTGGCATTAGGAATTGCATCTAGCGCCGAGTTATGGATACCAAAAATGCGAACTTGTGTTCTTCCGAGCATAAGCGGATCTAGGTTATTAACTACTACGCCCATGAACCAGCGAAAGTTATCACCATAATGACTCATCATAGCTTTGTATTACCTTTATAGTTTGTTATCTTAACAAGCGATAACTTTACTGAATACTCAGTCTTACCAAATATGTGATTACAACCATATATCAAATAGTCACCAGATCTTTTCTGATCAATTTCTACCTCTTCATTCGAACCTTTAGGTTGTTGATTGGCCATAGTAAGAATAGAAACAATTTGACCAATAGTCCGATGGTCGCCTTGTGGAAAGAATTGTCTACCTGCAACATGTATTTCTACAGATGATTTACCTAACATATTACGCAGTGATATACTTATTGCCTTTGAGAAATGTCTTGACGTCGTGCCTTCTTCATATATATTAGACATTCCGGGTTCAAATGTTGATGTCGTAGCAATACGACTCACTCGCTTTGTCCTATATTCGTTAGCCGATTTATTATTAAATTGTGTCATAATATCAAATACAGGATTAGCTCCGGACGGCAAGACATGCTTAAATACCTTACCCACATCATATGCAAAAGAATGTTCTAGTGCAGTAGTGGTATCAAGGTATTCGTACTGTGCACCTACATCGCCATTCATAATAAGAGCCAAGGCATTCTCATTGTTCTTCATATCAAAGGACATGATATTAAGTGACACTGCATCACCAGCACCAGGATTCTGTTGTGCATATACAGTAGAATATAAAAATGGATTCTCGGCATTCATCGATGGTTCTGTCAAGAGTGTATATAGATCAAAGAATCTCAGATCATTATCGTTAAGACTTGAGTAACAAAAATAAGGAGCACCTTGCAGACCGCTAGCCCGCATCTTCATTTTTTCAATAATCTCAAGCGGTGTCATATTAGGCACTAGATATCGCATAGTGTTCTGCATTTCTGCTGAAGAACTACTTGCAGCAGCAACTATCTCAGGAAGATCTGATCCTGCATCACTTGCACTTGAACTGCCTTGCTTATATAATCTTTTGGTTGAACCAAAGTTATCAAGTAGCACATGCTCTATAATTTCAGATGGCTTACCCTCGTACATCTTATTAACATTAATCATCGATGAGATGTATGAGTCTTTGTCTATAAGCTTAAGTGTCACAACATCTGAGGTATCTGATGCAGGATGTATTGAACTTATTTCGCGCACCGCAAATTCTTTTTTAATCTTGTAGTCTGTTTGATATAGGCCAGCAATAATAGTAATAGTCTCTGTACCATTAAAGTCCACAGCCTCAACAATTCTTGCGTCATCATAGAATACAAGTGAGCCTGTAAGATACGCACGGTTTAGATTTTCAAATACCTCGATCTCTACGACAGACGCAGTAATATCGAATTCATGTTCATTCCTGCCGTGTGTAATCGTAACCTTCTCAAGCTTATACTCGAGTGGGCTTTTTGGGGTATACTCTGACATTATCTAAACTCTTCGCGGAACGCTTTTGCAATCTGGGTAATAGATCCAGGCTTTATAACCTTTATCTCTTTGAGGCCGTCGTTCTGTTCTCTATAATATTCAAGATTAGTTATAGGTGTAAGTTCGGACGAAATAACACCTGAGTGAGGATTAATATCACTTAGCTGTTTATCTCCATTTACATAATGCTTAATCGCATTAACCTGATCAATAGAGTTTGTGAGTGTGACCGATTGAATAGAATCACCAACCTGTGATGTAATAATTTCGGTCTTTCTAAAGGTACCAACAATCGTAGTCCTATCAATAATGATCTGACCTAGATCTAGATTACGTCCAATGATTTTACCTGTAGCACCAGAGGTTGAACCGGATATCATTGCTCCGACTTTAAATATGCCTGTTAAAATTGCATTGGTAGTTAATACTTGGTGTGGAAAGTCTGTTGTAGCCCTCTCTTTGAGTTGCTGTTCTGACAGTGGCCAACCTTGTTCACGTATATTATCATTCATCATAAAGAATGTATAATAGTAATCAGGTGTGTCATACAGTTGCATAGAGACCTGATCAGGACGATCACCTTCTTGGATGTAGAACTTACGATAAAAAGCTATAGTATCCTTTACTACATCAATTACTTCTACATATGCAGATATATTAGGAAAGCCTACGTTCGCAAGGTTATTACCAAATGAATATGGTGTAATCGGAAAGTTTTTAAAGTATGTTGACATTATTGGACTCCACTCTGCGCATTAGCATTAGGCAGGTGGCTGGTTTCAGCTATCTGTGTATCTAAAAATGTCTGCCACCATTCTTTATAGTTACCGCCAATTGGATCAAGATCGTATGTAATATCATCGCGAGACATTGTAACGTGTTCAATAAAGTTGAGACTCAAATCAATCTCACTAAATTTGCCATCCTTATAGAAACTCTGGGATGTACCATTGTAAGTTGTTGATACTGATCTAAGGAATGCGGGTAGCAATCGCTGTCCAATCTGCTTACCGTTATATAGCATCTGAATAGCAAACTTGTTAGGAAATTTATAACCTACCGAAATATCACCAACTTGAATAGACTCAGGATACAATTCGGTTCGAAAAAACTTAACGATGTTTTCAATTTCACGTCCTTCTTCCACATTACGTGGTAGGAATTTAAATTGGAATGAATGTTCTCTATGGTTAACAGTCTTGAATGTAGCTCTTGTGTTAGGATTTACCGCAGTCTGAGTTGCGTTAGAAGCGATTGCACCGGCCCTATCACCCGCTAGTCCGCTTAGTTTACTCATAACAACACCACCAACATCTTTGTTAGCCTTTGCTGCATCAAGAATAGCACTAATACCTGTCAGGCCGGCAGTAGCCTTTAGCATCTCGCCTGCCTGCTGCATTGTACTTTGTGCATCGTTCACTGTTTGTAACGCAGCAACACCTGATGCGCCAAGCGCAACATTGTCAAATGACACACCGTCTTGCATCTGCAGTGCAGATGGCATATACAACATACAAGATCCTCCTTTGGATCCATCATAGTTTGCACTATTATTAACGATAGTCAGAAAGTTGTTCACAAAGTTTTCAAAGAAATTACCTGAACTTGTAGGAGTATTTGCATTCAGAAAATTAATAGTCTTCGTATCTTCAGACAATACACGAAACATAATCTTCGCTTTATAATCGTCTTGATCACTGAGTGGGAATCTGTAACCCTGATTAGCCATTTGAATTGTCCAATAAATACTGTATAGATTTGTTTAAACTATTTATAAGTATAATCATGGCATATTCTGGAAAATACACAGTTAAGAACCCCGTAAAATATCAAGGTGACCCATCAAAGGTAATATATCGATCTTTATGGGAAAAATATTGCTTTAAGTGGGCTGATCTAAGTCCGGATGTAAAGGGTTGGTCCAGTGAAGAGGTCGTGATTCCTTATTACTATGACATAGATAAAAAGTATCATAGGTACTTCATGGACCTAAAGGTTACATGGTCGAACGGTAAGACTTGGTTGATAGAAATAAAACCTGAGAAAGAGACACAACCACCAAAGGGTGACAGACGCACAAAGCGATACCTGCAAGAAGGTATGACCTATGTTAAGAATATGAACAAGTGGGAAGCTGCAAATAAATATGCGCTTGACCGCAAATGGGAATTTCATATATGGACAGAGAAGAAGCTACAGGAAATGGGACTAATGCCTAAGCCCCTTAAGAAACTAAAGCCTTTACCTAAACCTAAGAAAAAGCCAAAGAAAAAAGTATAAATACCCGTATGAGCAATATATTTAATCAATTAGAAATCGAAGCATTTCGTGCAGGCATTACGCCCCGGACCAAGGAATCAATTAAATGGTTCCAGAAAAAAGCCGGAGCAATGGGTAAGGTTAAACGTAGTGAGTTGATGAACGAAGATCCGATCAAGCTGAGAAATCGGCATGGCGTTGGACAAATGTATATGTACTTCTATGATCCTAAGCATAAAGCTACTCTGCCTTATTATGATACCTTTCCTTTGACTATTGTTATTGGTCCGGCCAAAGGTGGATTTATGGGTTTGAACCTGCATTATCTACCACCTCCGCTGCGTGCAAGGATGCTAGATGGGCTTATGGGAATAACAAACAACAAGAAGTACGATCAGTCAACTAAGTTTGCAGTATCATACGAACTATTACAAAAAACATCGAAGCTTAAATGGTATAAACCATGTGTAAAACATTATCTTGGCTCTCAGGTAAGAAGTAGGTTTGCACATGTACCCGCACCTGAGTGGGAAATTGCTACGTTCTTACCGACCGCAGACTTCCAGAAGTCAAGCAAAGCAAATGTTTATAAAGCTTCACGGAGTATGATCTAATGTCATTTTCAGTAGACGAATTTAAAGGTGCTATCAGTAAGGGTATTGCGGTACCTAATATGTTCCGTGTGTACTTACCTGCCTTACCAGGTGTTGTGACCACTCGTCAATTGAATTTACTATGTAAAGATGTACAGCTTCCGGGCAGACAGATATTAACTAACGAACGTGTCATTGGAATGAAGCAAGTCAAGCAAGCTTATGGCTATGCATCAGAAGATGTGAGTCTGACATTCTATGTAACTAACGACTATGGCCTGCGTCAATATTTTGAGAAATGGCAAGATCTTATTATAACAGATAAGGAACTGAATTACCCGGATGAGTATGGGTTTGAAGTACGAATAGAGCAACTGCAAAAGGGTGCAGCGCTCGACTTACCGGTAGATATTAACTTCAATCTATTTGGTTTAAACATCGATATAGACTTTGATTTATTCAAAGACGCAAAGAGTATATACACGTGTGTACTTGACAAGGCATTCCCTACCACCATGAATGCTATTCAACTGAATAATGAGCAAGGTGGGCTCGTTGAATTGAACGTACAATTGTCCTATAAGGACTGGAGATCAGTATAAAATGGCTTTACCTAAATTAAACTCTACACCAAAATACGATATTACCATACCGTCGACACAACAAGCTGTCCGCTTTAGACCTTATCTTGTAAAAGAAGAGAAGGTTCTGATGCTTGCGATGGAGTCACAGGACCAAAAACAATCACTTGCTGCAATCGTAGATACTATTGTTGCGTGTGTTAGCGAAGATATTGAGCGCACAAAGCTTACGACGTTTGATGTTGAATATATGTTCACACAGATTAGATCTAAGTCAGTAGGCGAAACATCTAAGGTGTCTATCAAATGCAAAGAGTGCGATCACGCCAATGAGGTTGTGATTCCGCTCGAATCAATTAAAATTGATATGCCTGAGAATGTCATCAGTCTGATAGAACTAACTGATGAAATCTCGGTACAACTAAAATGGCCAACATATTCTGATCTAGGCGATCTTGACATGGCCGATGGAGCAAGTCAGGTTACTCAAACCTTTGACATGATTGCTAAGTGTATTGACTCAGTTCTTACTGGTGATGAACGCATTAGTATGAAAGATGAACCAAAACAAGAAGTCATGGACTTCATTGAATCACTCACATCTGAGCAGTTTGATAAGATCCGTGAGTATGTTGAGCTGATGCCTAAACTAAAACACGATGTGGAGTTTACATGTGTATCATGCAGTGACACAAATAAAATTACCTTGGAGGGTATGAACGATTTTTTCTAATAGCCCTTTCTCACGAATCTCTGATCGGATACTTTAAGACGAATTTCTCCCTGATGCAACATCATCATTATTCATTAACCGAAATAGAAGAGATGATACCATGGGAAAGGGAGGTATATTTAACAATGCTCATTGAACATATAAAAGAAGAAAATGAACGAGCCAAGGAACAGCAAAGTAAAAGATAATGGCTGATAAAATAACACTGTCTGACTTAAAAGACGAAATTGCAAAAGGTAATAAAGCGCAGTCAAATACGACTGACGCTATTATGAAGCTTAATTCTACTTTTGCAAAGCAGTTTAAATTGCAGGCACGTGGTGCTGGTGACAGACTAGAAGATAAGCTAGAAGGATCTAAAACTCCTAAGGTCGTACAAAAAGAAATGACTGGCTTTAAGCCTCTTGACAATGCTAGCGGTAATATCAATGCTTTTTTTGGTAGACTTGCTAACATCGGAAAAATGCTTGCAGGCTTTACGGCAGGCCTTGCTGCTGTAGCTGCTGCATTTGCGGGCATGCGTGGATGGGAACTTCCTATTCTAAAACGAATTAGTAATATTAAGTTTGACAATTTGTTTCCGGAGTCATTATCCAAAACCCTTAATCAAAAATTTCTAAATGTTCGGGCACGTGTATTAAGATTTTTTAATATGAGTGCGGTTCTTCCTAAGGGTGAAGATGGCAAACAGATCACATCTATTGGTGGGCAAATAGCTAATGCATTTAAGAATGCCAAAGCAAGCATACTCAAAGGATTTGGTATCGGCATTGATGGAAAGCTTATTGCTTTGCAGGGCGAAGATGGTAAATTTAAGTCTCCAAGGATAGGCAGATTCCTTATCCAGATGAAATCGCTGTTTAGTCCTATCACTAAAACCTCGGCTGCGATTGGTGAATTCTTTACGAGTGGTTTTGGATCAAAGATAGTTACCTTTATGAAGGGTGGAGCAACAAAACTTTTAGCAGTATTTGGTAAAATACTTTGGCCTATCGGTGTTCTGGTGTCAGCCTTCAAAGGTGTCACAGACTTTATTGGCACCGAAGGAACGCTATATGAAAAGTTTACGGCCGGTATTAGTACTGCACTTGCAGACTTCATTGGCGCACCGCTAAACCTTTTAAAGGATCTGATGGCATGGGGTCTAAAGAAGCTTGGCTTTGATGAAGGCGCCGAATGGCTAAAAGGTATTGACTTTGTTAAACCAATAAAAGATATGATTACTAATGTCATGGAATGGTTCGGTACGCTGTTCACAAATCCTGTAGAAGCATTAAAGCAATTATGGACAACACTTCTTGATGGCGTGGCCAGCCTAGGTATGTGGATATATGATAATACTATAAAACCAGTGTTTGATTATTTTACTGGTATATTCAAGTGGTCTGTAGACGGTGTAACAAAGGTTACTGATAGCATCGCAACTATAGTAGGAGATATGGTAACCGGCGCATGGGATTATGTCAAAAAGCTATTTGTATTTGATGAGGGTGTCGAAGGCATTATTGCATCACTAATCAATGTGACGACAATCGTACCTAACCTTGTCAAAGACGCAATCTTAGGTATTACATCATGGCTAGCCAGCAAACTAGGGTTTAATAAAGAAGCCGAAGAGCTTTCTAAATGGAAAGACTATAGTATAGGTGATCTTGCTGTAATGGCATTTAACGGCGTTAAAAATTGGTTATCAAGTAAGTTTAGTAGTGAGGTTAATCTAGGCGGACTGTCATTTAGCCTGTCTGATATAGTCACAGCTCTTAGTGATAACATTGGCCTGATGAAGGATATTTTAGTAGCACAGATATCATTCAGTGTTAAAAGGTTGGTTAACGGATTTAAGGCAAGCTTCGAAAGGGCTGCTAACTTCATAGCAAATCTTGGTGATGAAATATACTTAATGATCTCTAAGAATTTCCGATTTAAACTTCCTGAAATTAATATTCCTGAAACATTTCTTACACCGGCGTTTAATCTTATCCCAGCAATTGATGTAGGTGTAGGTGATGCAGGCACTAGAGCTGCAGCCCAAACTCGTATTGATAATAGGGACACCGAAAGCGCTTCAAGAGTCAATAAGCTACAGAGTGAAACTGGCAATGAATTAGCAAATCTTCAGTCATTGCAAGCTCAGCTAGCATCAAATTTACAATCGGTTGTTGTTAATAATAATACAACTAATACTGCAAACAATAATTCTTCTAGTGCTAACTCCACAAACTTAAATGGGACCGCCTCTGCAGGCGATCCCTTTGCTCTTATGCCAGGGGCATTTTAATCGTCTTGAGCAAGCTTGGCAAAGTATGATAGTGTGTCATCATCATTTGATTTCTCACTAATAGACTCTGCCGTTACCGGAGCATTAATCATTGGATCAGGTGCTGGCTCATTCATTTGAGCAGCCTGGGCCAATGACTGCTGACCGGCATCTGCAGATTCACCAAGAACTTTCATAAGCTTGGCTTTAAGCTCAGCATATGTTTTATAATTCTTAGGATCTTCAAACTCTGCTAGATCGTACATACCATTATATAGAGCTTCAAGCTTATCCTCATCGCTAGAGATAGCTGCAGGAGAAGCAAACTCAGACTTATCGTAATTACGATAGCCTTCAACGTTACGAATCTTAAGTTTAAAGTCTGCACCTTCCCACATATCAAACGGATTTGTAGGAGTTTCGTCCGCAAACTCTGGCTGCATCATATCCATGATTTTGTCATGGATTTTCTTACCATACTGATACAAGAAGGTTTTGCCTTCACGCTCAGGATTAGCAGGATCTGATACAATTAGAATATTTGAGACATAGTGTAACCGACGCTTTTGTTGGCGTGCAGTTCCTTTATCCTCTTCGATACCTGTATTCCATAACTTGGAATTCAATTCACCGACAGGATCTGTTTGGCCAATTGATGTAAGAGACCGTTCGATGTACCATTGGCCAGTTGGGCCTTTAAAACCGTGATCCCAATACCGAACCCAAGGAAGTTCTTGGCCTTCACCGGCTGGAAGGAAACGTAGGACAGCATAGCCGTTGCCGGCTTTATCTACTGTTGGTTTCCAGATACGATCATCACCGTAGCTTTTCTTTTCTCCACCACCGCCAGCAGTTTCGGCTGCTTGGATGAGTTTAGAGATTGAGCTTTTATTTCGTTTTAGTTCTGCAAAAGACATATGATAGTTCCTCTTATTTGCTGTAGTATTGCTGTATTGTGTTTTTGTATTATACCACGTTCATGCGTCGTAGTACACCGCTATTTATACTTTATTCTTCGAAGACAACGGAATCTCCATCGCTATACTGATCTTCGATCTTTTTCCAATGATCGGGATCAGCGTTATTTATGGTTTGACAGGCGCCAATAGTATTACATGGATAGCCAATCTTACCATAGTTATGCATCTTAATATTGTTCATAAAGTTTCGGCGTTCAGGTGAATTCCAAACTTCTATTAAGGTTTGCTCTTTCAGATTTCCTACAACCAAGTCCTGATTATCATCAAGGCAGCATGCATAGAAATCTCCGTTAGGTGCTACATACATAGTTTCTGTCATAACATTAACCATAGGACATTTAGAATCTGGGTGAGCTTCAAATTCTCCTGATTTAAATCGAGGTCTTTCTGCCCACATACCTGAACTGCTATGTCTAACTACACTCAGCGAGTTGAATATATCTTCGCCTAATATTTCTGTTAGGCTTTTACATACCAAACTGTATGAGCTAAATGGTACACTTGTACCAGCCGGAATTTGAATTGGGTTCTTGTCATATACCGAGAAGATTGTGGCAGCATATTCAAAGGCAGGCATTACGTTAATACCAAAATCTAAATCAGGATAATGTTCCATCCGCAAACCTAAGAAATGTTTTAGGTTTTTCATTACAGATTTAAACGGAATACCTTTGACAGCCTTATAAGATTCGTCGTTGTGCCCATCAATATTAACTTGAATAGAATCGAACAGTTTCTCTCTCACAAGTATCTCAGCAACCTTCTTAGACATTAGTCCAAAGTTGCTTAGCATATCAACCTTCACATTAGGAAGTTTCTTTTTAATATATCGAAGGATCTCAACAAAGTCTCTATGATATAGTGCCTCGCCATTTTCACTCATATGCATACGCTGCAATTCATACGGAAAATCAGGGTGAGCCGCTTCATCTATAATTTTAAATACTAACTCTTTGTCCATATCAAAATTACTTTTAGTGCCACGACTTGCCGGGCACCACACACAAGTAGCATTGCATCTATTAGACAGTACAAAATTTATATTCTGAAGTGGTTTCATTGTTCACTCAAATGTTAATTCATTACCGCGTGGTAAGTAATTTAGTTTCATTGCTTCGGCTTCAATCTTATCTTTGATAGGCGCAGATATAAACTTGCGCACATCCTGAGTATCGATATTATGCTTTTCGCAAATGTCACACACCGCATCGATGTATGACATTTTTTGTTTAATTACGGCATTCTCAATAAGAACAGAGAATTTTGATTTTGTTAAAAATTGCGTTTCTATCATTCAACCTCGTTTTCCGCCAAATCATTCCAGACAAAACCAAGGTCTGAATAAAATACGCCATGTGTTCGTTTAATATTACCTTCTTTATCATAGGCCGGATGTAAACATCTCCACTTTACTGCGTGTTCCCTATGTTCACCATAGAAGTCATCACAGTAATCTCCGGTACGTAAGAACCTATCTAGGTTTGCAATGTATCCGGCAGTAGCAGATACCTTTGCATAAAGGCCCTTTGTATTAGGTTCTTTACGGAGGAGAGATCTATCTTCTTTCAAGATCTCTTTCTGTGTTGCCTGCCACCGTCTGATATTTTTAAGAGAGAACACATCATCTTCAGGTAATGCCAATATATTATCAGCAATGTATGCATATGTCGGTGGATTTTTTAGTAGCTTTTCGGCCCGAGCTTTAGCAAAACGCTCAGCAACCTGCTTGCGCTGTTCCTCTGACATAGGCTTGCGTGGCTTCTTAGACTTGATTTTTATAGTATTTCTCTTAACCATGGTATCCTCCAAAACGTTGCTATAATACATCCTACAACATTATTAATAGGTTGTACACACTTATTTTATAATTCTGCTTCCAGAGGAATGATTTCGATTTCACCGTCAGATAAATGCCTATGCTTTATATAGCCTTCTTTACAAAGGTATGTGATAGTGTCCTCAATAGCTCTTTCATTATCTGCATCGTGATTTGTACGAGCAATTAGATATCCGGTCAAAGCACTAAGCCCGACACATGCAAACGCTACCCAAAATGGTTCGATATAAAAATTCATAAGTCAGCCTTTTACTGTGTACAGATATTAGAAATGGTGGTATAATTAAAGAGTTCCTTTGAGGGTGGATGGATGCTAAATACCTATTTATAGACTTTCAAAATCGAGCACACTATCAACTCTGAAGGATCTCCAACCGTCAGATCCTGTATCATATACTACAACAACTTCTTCATTCAATGCACGAACTTTTTTCTGACTTAGCGCATCGTCCTTTTTAGCCGTCGGTAAGACAGATGGATGCAGCGTGCAGTACATCACACGAGATGTACCGTCTTTTTTAGTGAATGTTACTTTGCACTCATTTTCTAGCAAAGCATTTACAAGCCATTCTCTTTCATATTTCATATCAATTCCAATCATTATCAAATTTCGTTGTTTCATGTGCAGTTTCGCCATAATACATCTTTGCATATTTCGGTGCATCGGTGTATGTATTGATATTAGTCATGTCATCAGTCGGAATGAAAATGCCATGAACAAGCTTACTCTTTTTTGGCAACATATCAGAATTTAATAGAGCCTTAGATTTAGCTTTAAGATTTGCCATTTTATTGCGACGATTACCAACTTTTTTGATTAAAGCCAAACGATCTTTCATTTGTTCATCAGTCATCACTAAATTCTTCCTCCGAGTGTGGATTTAATTGCATCAGTATTCTTACGAATACTACGAATATCATCATGGTGCGTTAAAACGCGTGCTTCAACCCTAGACAATTTTGTCTCGATGATTTTTAATTTATCAATAATGTTCATAATCTCAACTTGCATATGCTCATTAGTCATTCTTTATTCCTTGTATGGAAACTGCCTTCCGGCTGTTTGAGTGCTAGTAATAGTTCAGCGAACATCATAGGAGACATGATAATCAAGTCGTGCTCGTCCCGTGATACATTCCACTGTCTTATGTATACTTCATTTTCGTCGATGAACATTTGCACGTCTTCGTAAGCATCGGCCTCACATAAGACAGTAGTAATACTTTCATCCCAATCAATTTCGTTTGTGAACATTAATCGACCACATCCATTTCTAGAGGTTCATTTTCATCCTCAAAAGTTTTGAATTCTAGCTCCTTACGTGCCAACAAGTCCGTTAACATAGTCATTGCACTACGCTTCTCATCTGAAGCGCCTTCACTAATTCCAATAATAACACTCCGAAGTGTTTCAATATCTCTGATTAAACCAACCATTACGCACTCTCCTCAGTTAAACATAAATCTGTCCATTGTACTTCAGCGGTAAATTGTGCACCACTCATTTCACTCATATCCAAAAAACACATTTTATCAAATATGATTTTGGCATAAGCCTCATCACATTCTAAAATTTTCATAATCAGCTGCAGATAAAACATCACATACCTCCTCTGCGCAATGCATTAAGAAAGCCATGCTGAAAAGAACTGTCTGCAGGATCATCCTCAAAAGATTTAATCGCGGCGAATAAGTCGAAGTCCGGATGTTTCATTTCTTCGGTGGCCGCAGCTTGACCGCTTTGATAGTTATGAAAATTAGTTAAATCAGGTTTCATGCCGCCACCTCGATTTTTTCAAAACCAAAGTTACACACCATGAAGAATTCGCCGTTATCCATTTCAAGGATATCGCCAACTGATGTTGAATGATTACGATCGCCAATAACTTCTACAATGTGTTGGTTGTTCCAAAGATTAGTATATTCAAATGCAAGATTTTTATCATCTGTGTGAACTTGGAATGCTTCTGAGTAGAAAGCAAAGTTTTCGGTTTTAAACTTAGATGCACCAAAGAATGATACGGCCAATTTAGCTGATTGAGCAGGAACTGCATCGTGACCTTCTGCATTGATAAGGTCTACTTGAGCTTCTGTCAATTGAATTTGGTGAATCTTGATCATCTTGTTTTCTCCTAATCACTGTTTCTGTAATTAGAATAATACATCTGGAATCATATGTAAACAGTTAATTTGCTATTTTTTCACTTTTTTTTCTTTTACAGTGCCATCAGTTCTGCCAATCTGTTCAATTGGTCTATCTGGCCCGCATATTTTTCTACATGCCCGCGGTGCATATTCAAGACCTTCGTTTGCTCCTTTTACTACAGCATCAGAAAAAGCTAACCATTCATCTGTCAATAGAATATCTTCGATAGACTCATTATTTGAAAGTTTAAGCTCTTCGTTCAATAATGCGCTATATAGCGGATCTGGCGGTTTGTGCTCATAGTCAATGTGACAACACGGTATTAAATATCCGGTAGCAGTATGAGCAAATCCTTCTTTTTTCATAAGCAAGGATTTTTTAATGAGACACATAGGTTCAAATTCATTTACCATATTTCTTCACTTCCGTCAGGATAATATACTTTATTTAACATTGGTATCGTAGATTGGAATTCTGTGTCTGGCCTGAATTCTTCGGACGGAAATCGGTTTGAATATACCACGTTAAATATGACGCCGATATCACGTGCCATTTTTTTACAAGTTTCAATATCATGTTGGTTGTATTTGAATACAATGTATTTCCATATGATATTATTAGGATCCATATATTCTGTAGACATCTTCATCATATCAAAAAGCTTTTTGCCGTCTTGCCTTACACGATACTTGTGTGAATCTTCTGGTAGTCCGTCTATTCCAAAAAACCACGAAATATTTTCATTAGTACATTCTTCATATATTTCTTTGTACCACTTTACTGGCTTATGTGATGCTGCTGTGTGTACTGAGGCACTTTTACCATACTCTATAACCTTGTGCAATATGCCTTTAAAATCTGGATGCATAGACGGGTCTGAAACTTGTCCACTAAAATCAAAATGGTCAAAATACTTAAGATACTTTTCAAAGTCTTTTATAGAAAGTGTCTCACCTAAAACTTTACCATATTTTTTCATATGCTGTAAGCGTCTGCAACATGGGCATTCTAACGTGCATTTATTAGATATATCCATGTTGATAGTACGAGAAAAGTTTACGTGCGGATTAGATCTTTCAAGAAAGTGGAGTAGTGTCTGGTTCATCACAAAAGGTCCTGCATGCAGATGGAAGAGTTTCATAGCTTTCCCATGATTCAGGAAGATCTACGTTAAACCAATCAGAAGTCAATATTTCTTCAAGGGTGTGGCCATTCAAATTATACTTATGCCTATTCTTTTTATACTTATTTAATACAGACCCATCCTTATCCCAGCCAGACCTGTTTGATGGATCTGATAGGTTTAAGAAATTGGTATTACCTAAATAGCAACACGGTAGTACCTGACCATCTGGGTTTACGAGTATTTTTTCTTCATTTAACCACTTGCACGTAATGCATGGTTTATTCTCTGTGAGATCTGTGTCCATGGATTGTCCAATCTTTAGCATACTTGCTTTTGTCAGTTTTATTATGTGTTGCCATCATATTCTTTGAAGCATTATCGATCCAAGGATTTTGAATTATGTGATTTAAGTCTTTAGTTATTTCTTCAAGAACTTCTTTTTCACCAAACTCATTAATAAACTCAAACCTATCATTGATCAAAAATCTATCAGACTTAATAATATAGACTTCTTGGGCACCGTACATTCTACACATTTTTCTTATATCATAGACATAATCTTGATTGTGTTTGAATAGAATTATAAACGCTTTTGTATGAGCACGTGTAATAGAAAGTGCTTCCATGTTGTTAAGCGTTATGTTTAAATCTACACCTTTCCTGTACTTCTGATGCATTTCGTTATCAACACCATCAATATCAAAATATACCGTCAGGCGCTCTTTACAATAGTTTCCAAGATCTTCCCACCAAGTTTCTGTTCGCATTCCACCGTTTGTATTCAAATGTATTTGAGCATCCGAGTTATCGATAATATATTTACATATTTTGCCAACATCTTTACTCATAATAGGATCACCCCAAGTTCCACAAATTTCAAACTGTGAAACAAAGTCTATTGATCCTGGCGGAAACTTTCGTGTAAAGTCTTCTAACGACCATTTTATAAGTGGAAGCCATGGCATCTTACCAAGCCCGTTAGGATCAGTACGGTGACATTGTGGGCAAGCTGCATTACAATATGTAGAAAGGTCTAGCGCAATTCTAACTTGCTTATTTACTAAATCAGCAAATGACATGATGTTAACGCCTCCAGATACTCTAATGTTTTTTCAGGCTCTTCAAAATACCTCATCTTGTCTTCGCGCGATTCAAATACTTTATGATTTGGGTAGGTATGTAGTTGTAGTCCGATAACTTCTTCAAAAGTAATCTTCTTATCATATTGCGTCATTTTTCCTAAAGTGCGAGCTTGCATTAGATGGTAAGCAGAAACAACCGTCACATATTCATACGGTACCTTTATATCGCCAAGATTGTTTAACACTTTATTTTTATCTCTATCATATGATACTGACCAATATTGGCCATAGCCATCAGTCTCTTGTTTATATTGCATTATAAGATTTGACATTATGTGATCAACCATATCTTCTCTTGGGGCTAGTACATGTATTTCACACTCTTTAATAATATCCTGGTAGTGTACGATATAGCGCCCCAATTGTAAAAACATCACTTTAGCGATATAAGGGTTTATATTGCTTCTATCAATTGAGTTAATAGTTTCAAGCTTTTCACCGGCATCAATAAGATTGTGTTCTTGAGCCATAGCCCTTTGATAATATGTAGATGCGGTTCTTGGTACCGATACTATCAAAATATTTTTACGGGTCATGGATGTAAATCGTCTGGTTTTGATTCTGTATAAGAATCCATTAACCAATTTGCAATTTGATCTTCTACTAAATGTCGGAGTTTATTATATTCATTGAGCTTTTTTCGCCGAGCAGTCATAGTAGATAACTTATCATAAATGACCTTAAGCTCATCCGTAGGCAGGTTCCATATCGATAGGTGCCTCGGATAAAGCACGGTATTAAACCAAAGCTTTACATCATGCTTATGACAAAAGTCTAAGAACGATGGCATCTCTTCCCAGTTATTACGCATAGGATTTACCATAACCGATATTTGTACATCCTTCTTCTTACAGTGATCCTTAAAGATTTCTAAGTTTTCCATAACTTTACTGAGATCGCCGTTAATACGAATTTTTGAATATGCCTCAGGAATTAAACTATCAATACTAATGTTGATTTGGATGTTACAGATATCTAATAGATGGCGTACTCGCTTATTCATCACAGTACCATTTGTAGCAATACTAATAGGAAGACCAGGATTGATTTCTGCTATGTCTTCGCAAATATCTAACACTAGTTTTTGAGCAAATGGTTCTCCGCCATTAAATCGAAGCTCTTTAAGATGCGGATAGTATTCCTTTAATTGCTCTCTAAATGAATCATCATACGGTTCTAGCATTCCACGATGATCGCCCATACCGGCTTTCTTTGCAAGGCCATTACTTAATAGTGGTGAACACATTATACATTCGAGATTACACTGGTTGCTTACCTCAAGCTCAATCATGCTTGGATAACCATTCTTATTCACAGGTAATTCGCCATATGCCTTTGCAAGAGGCCATACGTCATTATCCATTTCGTGCTTGCACTCTTTACATCTATCTAAGAATTTGTTTTGTAATAGCGCATCACGATACTTTTGAAAATGCTCACCATTCCATATATCATTTACAGATCGATCCTTAGACCACTTGTCACCAAATCCAGGAAGCTTCCAACACGGAGCAACTTCACCTTGGGTGTTAAAATACATATTATTAAATGGAGCATTACATGGGGAAAATTCACCGTACATTATCTAATATCTCACTCCATTCAGGAAAAGCTTTTGCAAAATTATTGTCTCTCAGTTCATCATAGTATTTTATATGTGCTCGAAAGTGTTCGATCTTATTAACGCCTTCTAAGTTCATTCTATTAAGTATCAACTGAATTCGTTCGTCTTTATTATCTTTAAACTTCTTGTTTACGATTGCTTTTACTTCAACCGGCAAATTAGTGATATTTAGATTCACCGGTTGTTCAACATATTGAATTGAAACCGGTGTGCCAAAATCATCAGCATATTCTAAAAACTCATCTATGTAGTATATATTGTACCAGTTCATAGTACAATTAAACATTACTTTATCCGGAAAATTGTTTATAAATTTTATAAAGTTTTTTTCTATAACTTCAAAGTCTGAGCCTTCACGCTGATAGTTATTTCTTTCATAGATATCATCTAAACTTATTCTAATATCAAGCGACTTCAGTTTTTTTAGCTGAGAGACAAACTTAGTATTCCAGTGAGTTCCGTTTGTGACCATTAAAGTTCTTATGTCATTAAGACCTTCTTCGTCTATGTAATCCATAATCTTTTTAATTTCTTGATTTACAAATGGTTCGCCACCTGCAAATAGGATATAATCAGCTTGCTTCAGCCAATCGCGTATGATTGGCTCGTGATGTGTGCCGAGTATTTTATGAGCTAGATAATGTGCTCTCACGTCAGGCGTTTCGGTTTCTTTTGCAATTTGACTAGAATTGAATGATCCACACATACGGCATTTAAGGTTGCACACATTTGTAGTTTTAAATTCCCAAAATACAGGCGGAGTATCTAAAACGGCGGACTTGAATTTTTCGGGCAGTAACTTATCATCGGTCCAACGATTTATTACCTGCCTAAGACTTTCAATACCTGATTCTTCGGCCTTCCAGCAATCATTACATTCTTTAGGTTTTTCACCATCTAAAAACCTTTGACGAAGATCTTGGAATTTTTCATTATTCCAGCCTTCATCAATTCGCTCATCTTTCATATCCGATAATGATTTTGGATATCGACAGCATGGCAATAGCACGCCCCTGGGATCTATAGACAATTGTGTAAAAGGTGCACTGCAAAAGCTCATAACAAATCCTTAATTAAATAGGCTATTAGATACAAAAGTATATATAAATAGTTTTGACTCATATTATTTTATATCATTTCTTTGTGACTTGAAAGGGAGAAAATACAAGGTAATATAGTTCATGATAGATCCGGTAACTGCAATTGGCTTGGCATCGGCTGCATACCGTGGCATCAAATCAGCCATACAAACAGGAAAAGAACTGCACGATATGGCCGGCCAACTTTCCCAATGGGCCGGCGCTATGAGCGACTTAGACTTTTCGCACAAGCAAGCTGAAAATCCACCAATGTTTAAGAAAATATTTGGAGCAAGTAAAATAGAAGCTAATGCTTTAGAAGTGTGGGGACATAAGCAAAAGGCAAAAGAATTGCGTGAAGATTTGCGCAGCCATATATCCTTATATTACGGACCATCGGCTTGGGATGAAATTGTACGCATTGAAGGTCAAATGCGGAAGAAACGTGCTGCAGAAGTTTATGCAGCCGAAGAACGCAAACAAATGATAATTGAATGGATAGTGGGCATTGTAATGGCAGTAGTATTATCTAGTGTATTAGGTGGCATCTTGTATTTGGTGGGTGCCGGAACAGGGAAATGGTAACATGTGGTTATTAATATGGTTTGTGTTTATACCTGATCAAGGTATCAAATATTATCATTTAGATACTTTTACATCTGAGACGATGTGTAAGGTTGGAATGTCCCAGGCTGTGGTTTTGGCCTATGACAAAAAAGAAGTACTAGAGTGCATTTATATAAAGCCTACTAAAGATAAGCTATAAATTAAATTTTTTACATTTTGCAATGAAGGTAGTGCGCTTCAAGCCAAGGCGTTCACTTGCCTTGGTCTTATTCCAATCGTGATCTATTAATGCTTTCTTGACTTTTTCGTAAATTATATCGTCAATCTCTTCATTTAGAGAGACAAATTCAGGCTCTGGCCAAATCTCATCGAATGTATCAAAAAATACCTCTTGTTCTATTTTTGTATCAGGTTCTAACATGTGATTATTTATACTGTCAAAAAGTGGACAGTTGGGTATAAATAATACCTGAGGGATATAAGGAAACTAGAAGTATGCACAGATTTTTACTGATAGCCGCTTTTCTTGCGGCCGGGCCAGTCTATGGTCAAGTGGCTAATGATGCTGATGGTAATTATGATTCTACAAGTTATGTGAACACAGATAGCAATACGACTACTACGACCGATAGCACAGTAAATAGCACCAATACTAATAACAACACATCTGCTATTACGAGCACAAATACTAATACAAATAACAATAATAACACCTCGAATTCAACTTCGACTAATACTAATACTAACGCAAATACCAACACTAACACTAACACTAATACCAATAATACGACAGTAAATTCTACTGGAAACAACACCAATACAAACACTAATACAAATACTAATACAAGTAATAACACAAACAATAACACAAATAATTCTACCGTAAACTCAACAAGTAATAACACAAACAATTCAACTGTAAATAGTACGTCCACCGTTGACCAGACGGTAAATTCAACTGCTACTAACACTAATACTAATACTAACACTAATAGTAACACAAATAATACCACAGTAAATTCTACTGGAAATAACACAAACACAAATCAGAACACATCCGATATTACTCAAACATTAAAGACTCCACCTCCATCGGCCATTGCGCCGACTGTTATGCTAGGCGGAAATGATACATGTACTGTTTCTTATTCAGCTGCAGTTCAAACTCAGATCTTAGGTGCTTCTGGTGGTGGTACAGTTCGTGACTTAAATTGTGAACGTCTTAAAAATGCCAAAACACTTTATAACATGGGCATGAAGGTAGCATCGGTTGCTTTGATGTGTCAAGAAAAATCAATATTTGAAGCTATGGAAATGGCCGGAACTCCATGTCCGTTCAAAGGTACTATTGGAACTGAAGCTCAAGCGTTGTGGGATAATGATCCTGCTCGGAAACCTGTGGCCCAAAGAGGAAATCAAGATAATGATGCAGTCAAGAAGATTCTTGCTGGTGTGTTATTTGTTGCTTTGTTGTCACTCGGCCTATAGCCAAACTACAACTAATGCTGAACTAGCGCCCGAAGATCCTTATGAGGTAGTGCCTGGTGTTCCGTATATCAGTGACAATTTAGTTGAAGATCCTCTATCGTGGAGTGGGCCCGAAAGTCAAGGAGATTGTACGTATCGTCCGGCTGGTCATGGAGCGTACGCTAGCGATGAAAGAATTTTTGCGGGTGATTGGTATTCTAATCCAGGCTATCGTGGTTGCCCCCAAATATCTGAAGATGGTACAATGCGGTTTAGTTGGCGCCCTGAAGATAATATGGGGCTGGTTAATACCATTGATGATAATAGTATGGACAGTAAGATCGCGGCTTACGCTGCAGCCTTTGGTGATCTAGGTATCACAGTCAATGGATACACATACTCATGGATAATTAAAAGTAAAGATGCCGAGAATGCTGAGAATACAATAGCCGAAGGGCCTTATGATAAGAAGGGTTTGGGGTATAGTCAGGATTTATTATCTATTCAAGTTGAGTTTCTAGGTGAAACTAACGAAGATGTTCTGTTCGATAAAACGTATGATTATGACTATCAAATCGCAAACTGGACCACTTTTAGTGGACAAGAAGATTTTGAACTAGATGGCAAAGATGTTAGTAAGATTCGTATGACTATCAATGGATATGATGCTGGCTATAGTATGGGGTATTATGGACCTGAAGTTCGAGATGTACAATTACAGTTGTTGTTTACTGTAAAGGAAGCGCCTATTGATTGCGCCGCTGATCCTGGATCTAGTCCTACATGCTATGGCTATCAAGATGCTTTCAATGAATCAATTGGATTACCGACTCAAGCTGAAATGATAGCTGATCTAGAAAAAGAGTATGGAGGTTATGATGATGGTATTCCAGAGTTTGATGGGCAAGATGATGGTATTCCAGAGTTTGATGGACAAGATGATGGTATTCCAGAGTTTGAATTGACTGAAGCTGAGAAGCAAGGTATGGATGCTGAAATAGAAGCAATGGGTAGCATTGTAGATGATGGTTCTATGAATGGGTCATTTGAAGATGACGGTTCTATACCAATGGATGGATCATTTCCTGAAGATAGCTTTTCTGGGAATTTAGCGGAAGACTATAGCGGCATTCCTTTGGATGATTTTAGTAGTAAGCCAGAAGAGGCCTTTGATAGTGAGCCTGACCAATTCTTTGAACCACTAGAAGAAATTGACGCCACAGGCCTCCCACCGGTTGATGAGGTGTTCATAGAAGAGCTTCCAATTTTAGATGATAACTTACCAACAGATATATCCAATGAAACACAAAAGGCGCCTAGCATTTCTATTAATCCTATTGCTATTGCAAAAGGTGCAGCAAATGCTGGAAATGTTGTGGCAACTGAAGCAACGAGTGAGGCGCTTACTTCGTCAGCTGTATCATCAGAATCCGATATAACATTTAGCACTAATCAAAGTCTTACTGCATCAATAAACAGCAATACAATAGATGCAAACCCTGGACAGACTAATGCTTTTGGTCAGATTGAAAGTAATATGGGCGGAGGATTTGATGGATCGGATAGTGGATATGGTGATGGTGCCGAAAATATTGGATCTAATGGTGATATTGTTATAGATAATAATGCTATTGATTTTAGTCAACAGGATTTTAATTCCAACTTTGATAATACTAATGAATATGAAGTTGTTGGAATTACTGTAGAGATTGAGATTGACGCGATTAGTTCTAAGCTCGTGAATAATGCTATTAAAAATATAGTTAACACACTTATCGAGCAAGGACAAATAGTGCCTGAAGAAGAACAGTCTCCAGGCCTAGATAATAATGCAGAAGACGCTTTAGTTGAAGCGGCAATATCTGGTGATACTAGTGAAGATGCTCAGTCTGCATTACTTGGTTATAATCCAAACTTTCGAGTCTATGTAACTCCTCAGATGCCAGATAATACTTTCTATCTGCCAAAGGACATTTACCCTGGACAAGAAAATTATGATAACCCGGCCGGGCGTTTCTTTAGCGGTGCTTCGGATGAAAAGCATAAAGAAATGGTCCGGCAGCAATACGAAAGAAATTAAATGGCACAGAAAAAATTAGCCGTCAATTCAAAATATGCGGCATACGATTTAGATGGTGATGGAACAGTGACGGATGAAGAAATGGCAAAAGCCGAACATATGATTACAGTTGAAAATGAAGATAAAAAGCAGGACGCACAACGTAACATGGCATGGTTTGCTTTGTTTGGTATGTTGTTGTACCCATTTGCAGTAGTTATTGCAATTGCATTTGGACTTGACTCTGCCGGTACTATTCTAGGTAATATGGCACCAACATACTTTGTATCAGTTGCTGCAATTGTTGCTGCATTCTATGGTACTCAGGCATATGCAAGTAAGTCTACGAAAACAGAAGATTACTAAAAGGAGAATAGTATGGCCGAGGTAGAATTTGGTGGAGTTAAATTTACTGGTGGGAAGATGGTTGCCGTGTTAACTGCGCTATCTACTCTCGGTGGTGCTACGTGGGGAGGATTTGAAGTCTATAAAGATTATATGGATATGAAAGAAATCATCCAAAATATCGATATAGATGAAATTGATGCCCGCAACAACGAAATAGAAATAAAACTCGATGCAGCTATTAGCTACACTCGAGACATTAAGAACGACCTTAAAGATGATATTGGTAGGATAGATGTTGGCTTAGATAAACTAAAGGCTAAAGTAGAAGCATCTAAAATTCACGTTGAATCTAGCGTAGAGAAATTCGAGGACAAGACTGAGATTGCTATAGAAAATTTTGAAGCAAAAACTAAAGCTCAATTAAGAGAAGCTGAGCAGGATCTTAAAAAAGCTCAGGCTGAGTTAGAAGCTATGGCAGACGAGCTTGATGCTGAGCTCGAAAAAATACGTGATACTATGGGTGAAATCAGGTCTGAAAGCGGTGCAACCCTGCGAGACGTAGAAACGACAATGCGCGAATCTGAGAAAGACACGCGCGATATAATGAAAGGAACTACTAAAGATATAAACGAAGCTATGGCTGCACTTAAGAAAGATATACAAGAGAGAATTGAGGAGGCCCTTGATAATCCACTAAATGACTAATATAGATCCTTAAGATCTTTGTCAGTATCCCAATGGTAACATGTGTATCCTACTATAGTCCACCCATTTTCCTCAGCTTGCGTATATCCTGCAGCTAGACTTTCTAGACATGCTTCTAATGTAGGAAGTGGCTGGGGAAATGCCATAACACGACAGTTGCCCATTTCTAATGAACAGCCTAATATTATTGCGCTAAACATTTCACTTACCTCCTAAATATTTTGGAACATCTGATTCCTTTTTAACTAGCCAAGAATCGTATGAAGTTTTAATCCATTTAATCATTAGTCACCTTTATAGATTTTAGTCAAATGCGTTTCAAACTCTTCAACCTTAGCAAGGCGATTTGGCCATAAGATATAATCCTTTTGTGGATTAGCCTTAAGATTGTTAAGCAATGGCGTTATAGCATTATACAATGCATCAAGACGATCTTCAGCAGTTCCGGCAGCTGACGCTGCCGTTTGTACTGACTCAAGTTCATTTTCGTCTACTGCTGTAAAACCAAAATCGAATATGTCTGACATTATTTTGCCCTTAGTGAAACTTCTACAGGAATACGATTTCCTACTTGGTATTTATTATAAGTCATGGCAGTGCCTTCATGTCCATTCCATGTGAACCATATTTTATAGTGTTTAATAGTTTTTTCATTGTGTGAATCATATACCGTTTGGCATTGTTGCTCTAAACGGTAGCCAGTAACCACTTGCGATGTTTTACCGCCTTGCTGAGAATTAGCGCCCATGATAGCACCAAGAACAGTCATAATGTCTTTGCCTTGTCCGCTACCAAACTGGTTACCAATAACACCGCCGATAATAGCACCGCCCAAAACTTCACCATCACTACTACGACGTTGGACGTTACCGTAAATAGGAACCTCAACATTCTGACATATATTGCGAGGCGTATTTACGGTCGAATTTGTATAGATTGGATCTACACGTGAAATTGTAGCGCGAACAGTGTCCGCATAAGCTGGCAATGCAATTGCAATTGCTGTCAATGTAGTCATTAAAAGTTTCATGATATTTTTCCTTATGCGAACATTAAGTTTAATTAGGTAATTTTTTACTTTTTCGTCGGAGCTTTCTCATCTTTGAGAAAAGCCTGCTAGATTTTCCTAGCATGACTTCCTTTAAGTCTCGTCGTCGTAATCTTGCTGACTCTGACTTGGCGATACGTTCTGATCTAGTAGTTTGCACTTCCTATTCCTTTCGTATGAGAGCAATAATATTTATACAATAACATATGTTATATGAGATGTAAACACTTTTTTTAATGTTTGGTACTCCCGGTAGGACTCGAACCTACAACCAAAACGTTATGAGCGTTCTGCTCTGACCATTGAGCTACAGGAGTATTATTTGGTGATCTCTGTAGGACTCGAACCTACGACCTAGTCATTAGAAGTGACTTGCTCTAATCCAGCTGAGCTAAGAGACCAATTCTGCTATAGGAACTTAGATGTGATATTCACTACATTTGCTATAACGAGCAATATTACTATAACCTCAAAAGAGCGCATAATATAGGTCAACCTACAATCTCCATTCCGTCATACTCTGTTTCAATAAGAGGTTCAGATGGATTATTATCTGCCATAAAACCACTGCGAACCATAGCAGAGTATTTAGACAAATCCATATGGATTTGGCGGGATTGCTCTCGCGTCAGACCTTCCCATATTTGGGTTTTGCCGTCTTCCCAATTCTCTATTAACTCAACATACCACATTATCATATCAATCCTTATATTTTACAATAGCCAAAAGTTCTTTGACTAAAGTCTTTCCATAGTCAGTAAATAAAATACCTTGATCCCAGACGAAGTGTTCCACACACTGTCCGCTCCAAAAGGTTTCGCTTTGGGTTAACCAATCTAATGCTTGCGTACGTGACTTAGCACCAGAAGATATTACTTTAGCAACAAGCTCTTCAAAAAGAATAACATCTTTTTCCGCTTGATTTTTGTTGCTAATTTCGTTTTGCTTGAGTTGTTCGCAGAGTTCATCGAATATGGTATCTTTACCCGCTTTATCAAGCGAGTCAAAAGAATTTAGATAATCAGCATTAGGCCTGAAGCCGTGTACATCTTTATGTAAATCCGATATTAGATCATAATCGCCTTGCATTAACTTTCTCCTCTTGCATCTGATATGTCCTTTATAATAGGTTTCTCAGGCAAAGTAAACAGTTAATTTCACTTATTTTCAAGTCTTTCTTCACGGAACATCCGTAAGATCCACTCGTGGTATCGTTCTTGCTTCTCTTGGTTCATCGTGTACGTACCTTATCCATAATGTAATGTTATCTATAATGTTATCATGCGGGTCATCAAGCTGCGCCTGCCATAGGCGCTGCTCGTCGTCATCCATTCATAATTCCGTTTATAATTTCTATTATTCAATATTATTTATAATATAGCGCAATTAGACTCTTTTCTAATGAGTTCGCTTCTATTTCCCAAGGCCTATCATCGTATTCCATGTCTAGGGGATATAGAACTTTCTCATAAAACACATCTCTTGCCCACTCTTGTTTCATCTGCTTAGTCACATATTGTTTGACGTGCACAAGCTCGTGTATTACAGTTGAGATGAGTTCGTATTCTGATTGTGCTATATCAAGCCTAATCGTAAAGTCTCTATCTTCTTCATCCATGCAATCGCCATGAATACCTTCATTGGCTCTTAGTTTTCGCATAAGTTTAAATGTTACGCACACATTTTTGTGGCGTGGAAATAGATTCTTCTTAGCAAAAAACGCAGCTTCATATATGACATCTTCTAACTTTGCATTACGAGCGCCAATAAAATCTATTTCCATACTATTTTAATTTATTCACGACTACTTCTACATTGTCAGGCAATGAGACCTTTGGCTTACCGTGCATGTGATGTACGACGAATTGTGTGTTAGGAAACTCACGAAATAAGCCTTCCCAAATAGGTCGCCAGTTTACGGCTAATCGGTGTGTGTTAAATGCATCTCTATTTGAATTAAGTACAAAGTCAGTGGTACTAATTAGATTAAAGTCAAATATTGAATCAAATCCGTACATATGGATCTCATCGCAGTTAAGCTTGTTTGCTGTATAATGAGTACACATATGCCCACAGTTAAAGTCGGTGTAGTTATTAGCATATCGTGGTAGATCTAAATAGAAATCTTTAATATGCCTAGAAAAGCGCATATGGAATTGTGGATTCATCTCAGTGAATTTTTTAGGCCTTGCACCCATAATCCAATCGTATCCACGTAAGTCCACACTACCCTCTTCAATAGCGCGACACATTTTAAAATCTACGATAGCTGTACCATACACATTATCAATGGCGGTAGGTGGCAGATTGCATGTGAGCTTTAAGCCCTTAGCAGGTTTATAGAACCTGTAACTATCACCATTACCAATAATATGAGCAACCTTAGGCATTCATTAAACTCCGAATATGTTCTTTACCCTTCGCACCAGTGTGATGCTTAATGCGGATATCTTTAACTTTGTTACCATCAAGTCCATCTAATCGTAGGTAGTTATATTGTGGTGGTAACCTGTTTATGTATATAGCCTTTGCAAGAGGATCTAACATAGCGTGTAAGACTTCTTGATCTCCACGTTGCTGTGGATTTTCGAAGCATGCCTGTGCCCACCTTCTTAGCATCTCAGGTTTACCCTCAAATGCGACAACGCCTGAGTTGTACCATTCTTCTCCTGACCGTTTAGTCCATGGTGTATCCATACACATATTCAGTTTTTGTGCTAAACAATGATTCCAAATATCTGAAATATTACCAACCACTTCACAATCAACATCAACCCATACTGTTCGTTTGTATGGTGAGTTCATCATTGCGCCAGGTTTTTTAAACCATGTTGCTTGACCAGTTGCTTGCTCAAGGTGTCCAATAGAACTAACTTTTGTTTCAACATAGTCAATCATTTTTTGGGACATACCAAAATTTATAACTGACAATGGCATATCATTATGTTTATAATAATTCTCAATAAACCAAGGGAGCATCCATTCAGCTTCTCTATCACATCCGGTTAGGACGCATTCACTTAAATCAGGTTTAGACATCAATAATCTCATATCTTTGGTTAAAATTATGTTTGGCTTGACAACCGGCCGGAGCTTGAATTGTAGTAAATGTATCTTTGGCTTCTACAGGCCATGGATATATTTCTTCAAGGAAGGGAAAAGTCGCTTTATTTAGAAACACGTCTGTAGGACGAGCTTCCATAATTGCTTGTTGAATAAGCTGTTCAGCTCCCGCCGGATTTACTCTATACGCATGCGCACCAGGGAAATACGGTTTAGACACCAACGGTTGAACACCAAACCGTATAGGTTGATTGAACCTGCCATAAGACGGTTGTCCTAACGATACACATCCTTTAAACACCATATTAGAACTAATATTATTAATACATATTGCGTCATGTTCAAAGATAGTAATCGATTCTTTGGTGCGTACACATTCTTGCCATAAGCTGAAATGTGATAGGAATGCAGCAATACAATTTTCCGTACGAGAATATACTTCATCCATTGCTGCAACATTAATGCCAAAGGCTTTTACTATACCATTTAAATCATCGGCCGGAGTAGTAGCTTTCCATTTTTCAATAGTAAGTCCACCTGTGCTTAAACCAGATTTAATACACCGCTCTGCAGCCTTAACAGACTTTTCGTTATCAGCTATAGTAATTACGTAATGTTTCATAATGTAGTTGTACTAGGAAGTCCTTGTACCCTTGTATAATATTGTTTGGTGACCCGTAGGAAATTAAAGTTCTGATAACAAAGAAGCGCGTCGTTTGGCCATGCTCCAATTCTATTAACAGTTTCGATAACCTTCTTAGCTGCGCTTGGTGTAATTATATATGCACTGTTTCCGGCTAACCCTTGAGGCACATCCCATGTGTCAATCTTAGGTAATTGTTGTATTACCTTATCATTTTTTTGTATAATATCGTGGAATAATCCTGCCATACGTGTAGCACCACGAGGATCATTGATGCCCAGCACACAGTCATATCCTGGCTCAGCCTCACCAGGATCAACTAGCTTATTAGTAAATATTGCATCATGTTCTAGAATTAAATAATTCTCAGATGATTTAGCAGCTTCTTTCCACAACCTATAATGACTCATAAAACATGCTACGCGTTTACGCGGATCTGCACCAGAGTATGCACTTAGTTTCAAACCTGTTGCTATATCAGATTGCTGACCTTCCCACGGATAAGTCCAACGTAAACCTTCACGTGTAAAAAGCTTATTACTTTCATCTGCCGTAATAGCATCGAAGGTTTTAATATCAAACTCATTCTCAAATAAGGCCGAAGATTCTCTTAATACTCCGGCCCCTGTTTCAGAAAGATGATTGCCTTTAATAGTTATTACTCTAGCTTGCATTTCTTAACTCAATAATATAACTGTCAGGTGCTCCAGTTAGCTTACGCTGATCATGACGCTTGATATTCATACCAGATTTTTCTATTGTTCCAAGGAACATCTCATTATCAAGATGGTTATATCGGTCAGGATATTTCTGTAACCATTCTAGTTGTAGTTCTTTAGTAGTCATAATCTCTAGTGGAAACACATCTTCAATAAAGAAGACACCATCGTCAGCTAAAAATTGTGATAGATTTTTAAACGTCTGCATGTTGGCTTTAGGTGTATGCATTCCGTCATCAATGATAACATCAAACTTAATGTCTCCCCACTTCGAACGAATTTCACGTGCAATAGATGGATCAGTACTACTCGCTTTAATCCAATCAGCACGGTCATACGTGTAACAATTTAAATCTTGAGGTTTAGTTCGAGTAAAAATGTCTACTCCATACATATTAGCCATAGGTAAGTATTGGAGAAAAGCTTCTGTGCTATGGCCGTTAAATACGCCGACCTCAAGAATGTTGATACGCTTATTCATCATCGTATCCATCACTGGTGCATATACACGATCATATTGATGCTTACGCGTTTTGTCACATCCATACTTATTAAATAGATCGCCTAGTTCACTCATTATCTAATCTCCAATAGTTTTTGGTCGCAGCACTATTAAAATCAAATCCCCAATGGTCAATATCTTTCTTGTACCAATCAGCGACAATTTGAATCGTCTTATCATTATATATCTTCTGATAAGTGCCCTCATTTAGTGCTGTTACATTCCTAGCACGAGACATTTGCGGAATTTTAAAATACGCAATTAATTCGGCATTAAGATGTTCGAATCTTAACATATCGCATTTAACATTACCCTTTTCATCTGAGACGTGGTCAAACGCCGGATACCAACCACGAATAGCACGATGCCACATGAATGGATGATTCCCCCATTTGTGACGCTCTTCAAGAAATGCTTCAAAGCTAGAAACATCTGCATAGGTTGGGTCAGCCTTTTTTTCTACTTGGATTACTTTTTTTGCGAAAAAATATCGAGATACCACACGACTCCAAGGGTTCCTAATAATGCCGAAAGCTCCAAATTGTTTAGTGTAATCTGGGTTAAGATCTCTCCAACGGGCATGCTCAATTCCATGATGATCTCCTGTCATTGCCATAGTATCTAGTAGCTCTTGAGTATATTCACGACTCTTGTGTGTATTTTGATTATTGACTAAAATCTTATCTCTTAAGAATGGGCTATGACGAATGGTCATACCAGCATTTTTAGGGATATGAACAAAAATCTTTTTATTATCCAACATGTTTCATTAATTCCTCTACATTTTCTCCACGGTTTGGCAACTTGTCTTTCAAAAAGAAGTGTACAAAATTGCACTCAGGAACTTTATTCATTTCAATTCCAGTAAACAAACCATTCCAATTGAAAGTTAGGTTTTTTACCATCATCTTTGATTCCTTTACCCAAACATTTAGTAGCGTCTGATCTGTTGACCATTTCCAATTACCAATTCCATCTATGAAAGCTTTAAATTCAGGACGCATAAGAAATTGCATCGGCGTTTGATTACGAGTATGTTGTAGGATACCTTTATTTAGTACCATCATCCCCATGTTGTAAAAGTCAGCCCCAGCTCCACTCTTATGCTTCCAATCAAACAAATGATTAATGTTTGACATGCCATATTGCATACGAGAATAGTTTGCAATCTTATGAAGGTACTGTGGAGTGACAGGCATGTCTCGTTCAAGTACTCCGCCAAAATCATATTCCATCGGCACTTCATCAAAAATATTAGGAGATCCTGGACGAATCCAAATATCTGAGTCAATGATTGCCACAGAGTCATATTCTTTTAGATAAGCAAAAGCATTTTCTTTTTCAAAAATAGGCAGATATCCGCCATGCTTTTCATAAGATTCTTTACTACGATTTGTAGCAAAAACATCAGGCTTAATGCGCAAAATAGGCTGGCGCTGAATAACATGGTCTATATTATGTGCTTTACAATATTCTGCTACAGAAGCCGTACACGCATCATATAACTTTGATTTCTTACCGACATATACCTGGTAGATCAAACGTTTCATTATTCACTCCCCTTCAAATTCGCAAATAATATATTTTGCGATATGCATTGCTCTATCATATGATGGTCTAAGTCTATTAGAAGATCGACTGTTATTAATAAACCATATGAGACTATGTATACCACTGTTCTTATGCTCTTCAGGAATCTTATAGTTTCGTGTAATAGAGTCGAATTCAGTTCTAAGATTTAGAATATTAGCTAGGCTGATAGGGTGTGATAAGTTCATAGAGTGACTTCCAATCTGTGCAAACCTGGATACTATTTGGATTATGTTTTTCTTCCCGCATGTGCATATTATGTCCATGTTCTATAAGATATGATTCAAGACCTAGTTTAGAACCAAGCTCAGCATTCTCAACCTTGTCTTCAACCCAAATTAATCCACTATCTCTATATGGTTCTAGCACTTCATCCTTATCGGCCCCAGTATCACAAAAAATAAATTTAGTGAATGTTGTTTCGCCAAATAGCTTTTTAGTATTAGCAATGCGTAAATCCTGAGCATGAGTGTCTAAGGACAAGGAAGTAATCATATGAAATGTAAAACCATGCAGCCTATGAAGGAGATCTACGTAATACATTGCATCACGAAGAGGTGGAAGAAATCCAATTGCGGCTGATTCGTTGAAGATCTTAACTACACTCTTTTTTTCAGTATTATTTAAACCATATCGTTCACCCATATCATAGGCATATTTGTTCTCAGGTTTAATAGTATAACCTCTGTGCGACATCCAAGTATTGAACGCAAATTCCCAATTCATTAGTACGCCATCACAATCTGTGAGTATTACTTTATCCATATTGTTAATCATCCGAACAACACCTCTTTCTTTTGGCTATTATATAGTTCAATAGTTTCATGCAATTTTTGTGTCCAATTGTCTCTATGCTCTTTAAAGACAATAGGTTTGCCACCATCTACGTCCATAAGAATAGCAAGATTAGGAATAGCCATTCCGGTTTGCTCTTCCCACATGATAGCATATGCCGCGGCTTGTTGAAAATATCCACCAATCATAGATTTTTTCTTAGGCCATTTAGAAGTCTTAAAGTCTACGATAGTAGGAACACCTTCAAATATACAAACACAATCACATGTGCCTGCCATTTTGAGATGATCACTAAAAAGCGCAACCTCTAGCTCATAGATTTTTTCTATGCCATCATTTAAAATTGGTTTTAGATTTACTAGACTTTGCATAATATGTGGCGAGATGCCCTTAGCATAGTCTGGATTATTTGAAAGATATTGCTCTATCAAATCGTGAACTGCGGTTCCACGCTTGGCGGCTTTACTGCCGATCTTATTGGCCTCTTCTTCGCCTACTCTTGCTTTCCATTTAGCAATACTTGCAGCGCTTAGAATGCCAGTAACTGTTGTTACTGAAGGATAGGCCACTCCATCGGGTGTAACGTATCGTCTGCCATTGTCTGTAGTTTCTCGATTAAGAGTATCATAACCCTTTGAGATCTTTTCATGTATAAACTGCATGTGATTCCTAACATAATATTTTACTATTATACCATATCACATGCAGCTTGTACACACTTAACCTAGAAGTTTTTCTAACGTATTTGGTCCAGCAATACCATCAGGAGTTAAACCTTTTGACGCTTGCCATTTTTTAAGCGCTCGCTCAGTTCCTGGTCCAAACGAACCGTCAGCTCCGATGCCTAATGCTTCTTGCATCATTTTTACACCAGCACCACGTGAACCTTTACGCAATACACCAATGTCATCAACATCAGGTGCATCATCATTATCATTTAATGAGTCAAGCACGACAGGAGCACCAAGGACAGCCATCGCTTTTACATAACGAGCTTGGCGATCAGCCAAACCAATATTACCACCATTGATTTTTTTGGTCATACGTACTACATCATCAGTGTCTGCAATATCATTTAGATTGTTTGCATCCCAAAACCAACAAGCACTTTCGACAGCGCCTTTTGGCGTAGCAACATACCGTGAAGCTTTTTCAGCATCCATACCGACTGACTTACCAAATCGCGTATAGTTCTCACGACCAGTAAGTTGTTTCAATCCACGACCTCGGAACATCCATCCATCTCCTGGATTTACGTTACCCATTTTATATTTACGAAACTCATCCTGATATACGTAGTTTGCAATCTTTTCTGGTTTGCGTGCATATTCGGCAGCATTACGTTTAGTTCCGCCTGTACCAAAATACCGGCCGAATACAGCGTTCAAAGCTTTTTCACTATAGTTTAGATTTTCAGATAAACTACGGAAGTTGTTTGATTCGTGTGCACACTGAGAAATGAAATGTGCGATCCTTCGTTTAGAAGTAATACCATACTTTGGCATAATGGCAGCCAAGGCTTCATGCCACGCTTTCACATCTTTGTTACCTGGGATTAGTTTTGCTAGTTCTGCTTCGTTTAGCATAGTGATTCCTTATAGGTTTAACATTTCTTTTGTCATAATATAATCTCTAACAAAATCAGATCGGACAATATCTTCCCACCCAAAATTGATAATATCAAAATTCTTAAGTTGTTCTACAATCGATACAAATTTGTATATTCCTGATCTGTCATCGCTGTATTTAAAATCAGTTTGAACCGAATCTCCTGAAAAGATTATTCTTGAGTTTTTGCCGACACGGGTTATTACGGAATCAAGTTCGTGGAAGTTAAGATTCTGCATTTCATCAACAAGGATAACAGCATTATCTATAGTCACGCCACGAATAAATGATGTTGATTGAAATTCTATTCGTTTAGTATTTATCGCTTTACTCCAAGATCCCTTATCACCAAACAATTCATCACAAATTGCTTTGTATGGCGCAGTGTAAACATCTTCTTTTTCTTCTTTAGTGCCAGGAATGAATCCCATGTCACGTGTGGGAACCATAGATCTAATTACGATTAACCGATCCTGTAATGATTCAGCATCAAGAACACATTCAAGTCCAAGATACATTCCCATAAAAGTTTTACCTGTTCCGGCAGATCCAGTAAGTATTAGATTATCACCTTCATCCCAACTTTCATAAGCTCTTGCTTGATTGTTAGTAAGAGGTTCATATTCCAATAGATCATCGATTCTAACCTGCATAGTTCGGTGCGGCTTTGCCATTTTACGAGTCTTCATAATTTAATTGTGTTTCCTCTTCCCGAGCCCTTTTTGATTTCACCTAGATGATCTTTCCAAGCATTATCGGTTTTGTTAATCATATTTCCTGTACTAGTAACAAAATTTGGCGTGGAGAGACATTGCTCTAACTTATATTCTTCGCACATTTCTTGTAATTCTTTATAAGAACATCGTACTTCCCAAGAATTACTATCTTCTATGTCACTGCGCTTTACTCGATAAATCGGCATTATGAATTCCTCACTTTTTTCTGCGTGATGCTATAGACTCAGCAGTTTTTTTCCACTTTGACCAAGCTTCATCAACATTGTATCTATACATCACATTCCATTGCTTAGACATATTAGACCAAAGTTGGATGTGTTTTATTTCGGCCTTATTAGAAAGGCAAACGAGTCTAAGCATAGTGTCACCTATGTTGACATTTTCAAGAATGTCGTAGTCTCGTTGAAAGAACCCAGCGTCCTCGGCGGTGCGTTTTTCTTTTTTACCTTTGACCATATTTATCCCTTAATGATTCTAATCCACCTTGCACTCTAGATGGATAATCTCCAATAAAAGTGCCAGCAGTGAGTGTATCTATCGATAGGTAATCTTTATGAAAGTGGTGAATATTCATCCAATCGTCAAGCATAACTTTAGACATATTATCAAAAAACGCATCAGACAATATTGGATTATCTTCGACATAATAAGCATATGATGCCATAAGATACCATGGCACCATCATACTAATGTTTTTGTCAAACAAAGATTGAGCTTGAGTATCAAGCATAAGCATTGATGAAGTTTTCACCAGCTAATGTGACGTATGCATAACCGTCTGATGGGCTAATGTGACGAGAAATAAAACCAGCATCAATAAGCTGCTCCATTTTAGCACAATATGTTGCATATGATTTAGAGAAACCAGAAAGATCTGTACCAAAGTTGCTAACGTGAATCGGCTTACGTACGCCATGTTTTGCTTCAGAAGCAACTGCGTTTTCAAGGATTTCACGCTGGATTTTTACGAGCTTTTTCATTTTGATCTCTTTCTTGTTATCTTGTTTCTATAACCAGAATAATACATTTGAGAAGTCTTGTACACACTTATTTTCACTTATTTTCACTTTTTTTGCATTTAAGCGGCAATAATATTAAACCATTGTGGAATAGAACGCTTTGACCATACCATATTAAAACGATCTTGTTTAGTCTGATAGTATTCTTTATAAGATCGAACAGGATCACCCTCATACATACATTGTGGTTCATGTTGCATAGCAAGAGGAAAGTCTGTATATAGGTTAGACCATTTAATACCGCTAGGTGGTTTACTTAGCATATCACGTAGCTTAGTCTCTGTGGCATGGATTTTACCATAACGATGTGTGTATTCTTCGCACAGCGCCACAAAATGTTTATAATGCCATTCGTAATTAGCATTTGTCTGCATAGTCCATACAGTACACGGGTGACCATGATGTACTGCTTTATATAGTAATTCTTCGTGTGAATGCTTTGGATGGACCCAGTAATTAGACATACGTTTGCCTGATTTCGATGGGCGTTTTTCCACGTAGCCGTCAAGCATACGGTGTGCAGTAGATAGCATTTGTGCTGACTCTACAATCATTTTTACAACATGTTTGTCACATTGTAGTTGTGCCGCTTTTACTGGGCAAGTATCTAGTATAAAGATATTCATGTATTATCCCCTCCAACAGAGTACACTCTTATTATACCACGTTGGAGGGAAATGTAAACCCCTTATTAAGTTAAAGATTGATTAATGCGACTGTCAAGATAGACTTGTTTTGCTAAGATCTTTTGGTAAAGAACATCCTTGCCACGTTGTTTGAGCTTTTCTGCATATTCACGTAGCTCAGTGGAATCTTGGATCAAGCGGTCTAATTGAATTTTTGACATTCATATTTCCTTAATTTACTTAAAGTTTATAATATCACTTTCTCATAACGAATCTTTCAACAACCCTGGAAAAGCTTCTTCCACGGCGGGTCGTGAAATTCCTTTAGGTGCTCGCTTGTTCGTCATATCAACGACAAGCTGGGCATCCTTTGGATGAATTCCTTCGATGATTTCAAAGAAAATTCTCTCTCTTTTATATGCAGGCATAGCATCATGTTGCGTACCCTTTACAAAGTATACAAAACGCTTATGCTCTTTAATTAAATTTTTTGGTGCGCTATGATCCTCTCCTGGCGTGTATGGTGGATCGCCAGGGGGTAACGCAAACTCTACGGTAGAATCCATAGATCCTCGTAGTATGTCTTTAAGTGCCCAAGTTTCGTTTGCTTGTAGTACAGCAACAACTTCGGCTTTCGATCTTTTTCTTCGTGCTTCGTCTAGCACTTCATGAATCATTTTAGGGTAGCTATCAGCCATCTTTTCACCTCACTATGTTTTTATTTATACTTTTACTTTTACGTGTTTTGAATGTATTTTACATCCTATGAACTCGTTATAGTAATCATCACTAAGTAATACATCATATTGAAACTGTAGCTTTGCTTCATAGTATGAGCATTCACCTTTACTTATGCATAATCTTAGTATCTCTTTATGGTAGTTGTCTATACCCTTTTGCTCAATGAGCTTCTGTACGGCCACGCTGGAGCCCGTGTATGTGTACCAGTCAGACATAACGCGAGTCTTTACCCGCCTCTTCCTTGTCTTAGTAACGGGTAAGATTTTCGGTTTCCAGAAGAATTTCTTACCGATGTATTTTTTACCGGTATCTAACTCGGTAATGCAATAGACAAAGCCCTGATAATCCTTAAGATCATCAGGGCCAAGCTCAAAGTTTTTGTTTTCATATAACCACATAAGGCTATCTATACTAGTATTCGTCTGAGTCCATTTCTATAGCATTAGTAGTATTACCACAAAATGGACAATAGTCTGGTGCCATACCAGACTCACTTTCGACTTCACAATCTTCATCACAAAAACTACATTCAATTTCGTACTTACTCATTAATTATGCCTCACAGCTCGCGCAGTTCATGATGTCCCGTACCAACTCTTGAGCTGGATTAGCAGAACGTTGATAGTAAAAGGTCTTGACTCCAAGTTTCCAACCTTCGATGATAAGAGCATTCACGTCTTTTGCCGATACTTCTGGATGTATCATAATATTTAATGATTGCGCTTGGTCTATATATTTCTGTCTGGCAGCAGCTTGTTGGACAATAACCAGTGGTGTGATTTCGCTAAATGTTTTAAACACGCTTTTTTCGTGCTCAGTTAAGAAATCAAGATGCTGTACAGATCCACCGCGCTTTAGTATTGTTAGCCAAGTATCTTCGTCATCTCTGCCATATGTTTCTAATACAGTTTTTAGATATGGGTTTCGATAAGTAAACTTACCTTTGGCCAGATCCTTTGTAAAGTAGTTAGATGCCAGTGGTTCGATAGATGGGCTAACTTGTCCTAAAATGAAGCTGGATGATGTCGTAGGAGCCACAGCAGTCCGCGTGAGGTTACGTTGTCCATAACCTAACATTCCAACAGGCTCTCCATATTCAATCGCTAATTCCTTAGAAGCTTCTAAGGATTTCTCATCGATGAATTTAGAAACCTTTGTTGCGGTCATATGTGCTTCAAATGATTCGAATGGAATAGATTTCGACTGCAAATAAGAATGCCAGCCAAGTTGACCTAAACCGAGAGCTCGCCACTTCATAGCAAAGTTACGGGCCGAATCCATGAACTTGATGCCATCAGTCTTCTCAATATACTCTTCCATAACAGCATCAAGAAACCAAATCATAGTTTCGACAGCATCAGTTTCCATCCACTCGTCTGCAGTTAGAAGATTCATTGATGCTAGGTTACATACAAATGATTCTTCTTCATTAGCAGGCAGACATATCTCTGAGCATAAATTAGATGCCCAAATATTGATGCCCTCATCTTTAAGAACTTGTGGCTTGTTATTGTTTACTGTATCCTTAAAGAACAAGTAAGGATAACCACTCTCACGGCGCTTGCGAAGTATGCGAGCCCACACAGTGCGCTTATCATTATCTCCTTCAATCATATCCTGCATCCACTCATCACCAATCGTGACGCCAAGACTTAGGTTTATAATAGAAGAACCTTCTTCACGCGCATCTAGAAATTCCATAATGTCAGGTGATTCTACATCAAGATATGCAGCAAATGAACCACGGCGGACATTGCCTTGTGCAACAACATCTACAGTAGTTTCAGTTAAGTTCATAAAGTGTACAGGACCGTCTGCTGTACCACCAGATTTAATAGGCGTACCACGTGGACGCAAAGCACCAAAGTAACCAGAAGTTCCGGCACCCATTTTAGTTTGCATGCCAACTTCTGCTACTTTCGTTAGAATAGATTCCATATCATCATTAATGAATACACCATTACATGAGATAGGTAATCCCTTCTTAGTTCCAAAGTTTGACCATACCGGAGACGATAAGCTATAAAACCCTCGACTCATATAGTCATAAAACTTATCGGCAAAACCTTCTTTATCCAAGATGGTTTCTGCTGTCTGTGCAATACCCCGCACACGTTCCTCGGCGGTCATGTTACCGTCGATATATCCACGACTTAGGAAGAGTCGTGAATCGTCATTGAGCCAATCAAATGCCATCATATACTCCTTTAAAATAAATCATCTACGCTAATGCCTTTTCCTTTAGCGTATTCAACAGGCCGCTTCTGAAAGAAGTCTGTCATGTTTGCGCCATACAATTCTTCATCAAACCAAAACGTTTCGTCTGATAAGGCTTTGTCATACACAATTTCACTACTATCAAATCCAATTGAATCAATTGATTCTGCCATACGTTTAGCGATAAAGGCCTTAAGAATATCAGCACTTAGACCTGGAGCAGAATATCCGTCCATAATCCAATCAATTACCTTGCTCTCTGCCTTTAATGCTTCGATGCACTCTTCTTGTACACGGGCCTGTAGTTCTTCATCAAATAATTCTGGATACTCTTCACGTAGCGTCTGGATCAGCTTGATGCCTACCTGAGCATGAAGCATCTCTTCGTTACGTGTATATTGTACCTGTTGAGCACAATCTTTCATTACTGCTTTATTACGATTAAGGTGCATAATGATATAGAATTGGCTAAACAGAGATACGTTTTCAACAAACAATGTAAATAGCATAATAGAATAGATATATTGTTTTTTGTCATCCGCATATACTTTTTGATTGTATTTACGTAAATAATCAACACGCCCCTTAATCACATCAACGTTTAAGTTCTCTTCAAATACGTGTGTGAGATGCAATACATCTAGGATTTTTTCATAGGCCATGTTGTGAATGACTTCTGAATTGGCCATAGCGTAGCCAAGATCCTTGATTGATGGATGTGGCAAATGATTTCCAACATCTGCCCAAAACGATTTTACTGCTATTTCAATTTGACCAATTGCGCTCATAGTCTTAACAACAACTTCTTGCTCGGCTGGAGTCAAATCTGTTTTAAACTGCGAGTAGTCTGACCGAAAATTAAATTCATCCGGCGTCCAAAACCCCTTCCAAATTGCTTCGATGAACTGCTTCGTCCATGGATACAAATCGGGTTTTCGTGCAATTTGTTCTTCAAATAGCATTCGTATCTCCAAAATTTTTGTGATTTCTTTTTACATATGGTGTATTATATATTAGAAATAATACTTCGTACATCGAATAATAGCTAATATGTCACAACATATTTTATATTTTATTCGTCTAATTGTGTAATAGATTTTTCATAGTACGCAATGATTTCTTTTTGCTGTAGGACATACCTACGCAAATCATTAATACCTATCGCAAGGTTTTCATAGCCCTTTGGCGTAATAGCAATAAATGCCGGAACACCGCCTTCGGCTTCAACACGAGTAATAAACTCATCAAGATTATCTTCATTAACTACAAACCATTCAACGTCCGGCATATCAACCGGTTTCGGTGGTTCTTGTAATGCAATATTTGGTTTGACGTATTCAGTCTGAGTTACTATCTCCGGGATCAGCATCCCCGACAGGCAACCGCTCAGCGTCATCGCTAGGGTCAGTAGGAGTAGTATCTTCCAAAATTTGTTTAATGAGTCTGTCAACACCACGGTTTATCCTTTTTTCTAAATCAGCCGGGTCAGCAAGCGCTTCCCGTGTAATATCAATTTCACTAAACCGCTTTCTAAGTCTGCTCAAACCTGCTTCAGATTTTTGCAATGCTTTTTGCAGTTCTCTGTTATTAGCTTCTTGCTGTTCAGCTTCTTTTTCTAATGTATCTATAGTATCATTTAATGTATCAGCTGCATTTTGAAGTACAAGATTATTGGCGCTCAGAGTAGCAATCTTCTCCTGGGTATCCTCATAATACCATTTAGCTCCATAAACAACAGAACCCATAGTACCTATAACAAATAAAAAGATATAAATTCTAATCATCAATATACTTTCTAAACCTCTTTAGAAGTTTTGGTTGCCTGTGTGGCCCGCGTCTCCTGTCGACTACTACAATACCCTGGGGATTTGATCCGGCACCTGCAACTGAAGTTGTAGCAGTACCAGGGGCTTCTTCCACTTTAAATTTCTTATCAGGAGTGCTAAAGTTCTTTTTGCGCATAATAGTTTTTGCGTACATCTCTAACTCCTTCTTCTTTGGATTCCAATTAAGTACAAACGGAATATTAACATCAGATGCCAAATCGCTCATGACGCCTTCTGCATCATCGCCCATTTTAGCAATAGGTTTACCCCATTTTATATATTCTTTTTTAAACAAAACTGCTAACTCTTTAACAGTAATTTGTTGCTTATTACGGATATCATTTACCCGATCTAAGAAATGCTTAGTGAATTCTACGTCCATGCCTATTCTAGCAAAGACTTTATCTAAAACCTTTTCTAGTGCATTCAGCTGAAGCTTAGTGACTTTATCTTCGTTTAGCTTATAATCTACAGATTCATACCTAAACATATTTGAATAGTCAGCAACCTTTTTCCCTTGGTTATTCCATTGTCCCATTTTCATAGCTTGCTCTTTAGCATAAGCCTTCGGACTATATGTTTCGTGCCATTCAAACTCTCTTGTGCGTTTATCCCACTCCATAACTTTCCACTCACCTCGGTGGCGTTCATTATGATCAAGTTGCTTTTCAACCATAAATCTCCGGCCGGTAGGAAACTTAATTTCCTGCTCGCCGTTTGGTCCAGCTCTTTTCCATTTAGGGATAACAGTCATGCTACTTAACCAACTCCATAGAAGATACATATATCTCTTGATTTGTGTTTATATGTGTGGCTTTGTAAATATCAATGCCGTTAATATTTCCAACTGGGAATGAATGTTCTAATATACGAATCTTATCATTACGTCTGACTACTTCTTCACATGTCAGATTTATAGCTTTATCAGTAACAACCCGGTACGTTCCTGGTGATAGCTGTTTGCCTTCTAACATAAACCACTGACTTTGCTCAAATAATTCTATACTATTATCTTTGTTAGACTCTATAATTATCTTATTAATACTGGAATCTGATAGCTCAAACTTCTCTTTAAGTAAAAATAAGGCTGAAGCGTATGAACCGATTTTACCGCCTGGGATAAGTTTCTTAATGTTAAACACCATCCGCATGAACGGTGTCATGGCATCTCGCTCTTCGGACGTTTTGGATTTTCTTAATCTCTTACCGTTTTCATCAATAAGACCAAGCTCAAAGGCTTTAGTCTTGTTAAACGGCGTAACAAGCAATTTTAAAAAACGGAAGGTATAGACAAGATCTGCCGATTTCTTTAGAATACCCATTATATTTTCCTTAGTGCCTCTACTACGCTCTTATTCATATGAATATCCGCGTACTTCGTATTTTCTATATATCGTAAGAAGATTAAAAAAGGCTTTATAACTGGCCAATGTTCATCATCAAGTTTTAATTCCAAGATCCTACAAGCTGGCTCAATACCAAACACATTAAATATAACGATAAGATGATTTAGAATCAATCTATCTGGTAAATCTTTTGCCTGTAGATACTTATTAACTAATCGTTTTACGTAAGTAAACCTTTTCAGATCTTCATAAAAGTCCTCTGAGCTTGCACCCAGAGGATTATGATAATGCTTCGCTGCGAACAGCATAACATTATGTTCGTTTATATTGTCAAAATTCATAATATTCTCATAAGCTATGTTTCAAACTTATTTATGTAATTACTCAGTGAGTGTTTTCAACTCAGCAAGAAGTGCAGTTTTTGATTTTCTACGATCAAGCTCAACTCCATGTTGACGCCCTACAGCTTCTAGTTGAGTCTTAGACATATCATCAAGAGCTACATTGTTTTGTGGTGCTTCGTTTAATTGTTGCACTATAACTTCCTCTACTACAGGCTCAGGGACGTGAGCTGGAGTCGGTGCAGGAGCACTAACTTCAACTCCGTTATATACATCAATATCTTCCTGCGTAAGACGTTGCGATTTAAGTAGTTCACCGGTACGAGGCTCTTGCCAACCATTTGGAGTTGGCACAGCATTCTTCGCCCAGCTTGGTGGTTGAATTGCCATATTATGTTGTTCCTTTCACTGGATTAATAATAGCCTTATCACCCTTCATGTTATCACCATTACGTGCAGCCGCTTTTGGACCAACTCGCCCGGCCGCTGCTGCGTCAGTGTGACCTTTTTCTTCGGTGTCGTTAACTTCTGGTTTATGATCTGCCCGCATTTTCTTTGCAGTAACCGAATCTTTCGAGTCGATCTCTTCAGCAGGTGCGCCCTCTTTACCGTGCGACGCTTTTTCCCACATTTGCATCATAGCATGTCGCATACCTGACTGAACGCCTACGTATGTTTCTTCGATCTGTGTTTCAAGGCTTTCAAGCTCGGTAGACTCTTTAGTAGCTTCTTCCTGGCTTTTATCAGTATCCATTTTCTGAGTAGGCTTAACTTCGACTTCAGACTTCTTATCTTTTTTGCCTTTATTACGCAGGCCTTTAAAGTCTGCAGCATCAATGTCACCATCTTTGTCGTGATCAAGTTTGTGCTGATCTCCGGCTAGTTTCTTTTCAGTGACCGCTTGGAATGCAAGGGCCATGTTTCTTATATCTTGAGTTTTCATTTTTTATCCTTACATAAAAACTTGTGTTGCAATTGCACCTGTGACAGCGATTATCGTGACCCAGAATAATTTATTAATTAGCATAACAGTGTGCGCGTTGTCCTGCACCTGCTTTTCTATATTGTCGAGCTTCTCCGAAAACTTATTCATACGATTCCACGAGTCTTCCCTATAAACATTGTATGCTTCTAGTTTCTCTTCGAATCGGGCTATTTGAATAAGAGCATCTGCCAACTTATCAATCTTTTGTTCTATTCGGTCGAGCCGGGCTTTACCGTCATTACTATCCATATTACTAAACTTCCAATTAAATTAACATTTCCAGCGGCGTAGGCTCATAGCCTTACGTGTGGGTCTACCTTGGTCGTCTTTCATTGGACCTTTATTCCCGCTCATTCTTGCACAGAAGGATTTTCTCCTACCAGCTGCGGCACTACCTGCTTTAACTTTACCAGTCACAGCAGTCTTCAGGTTTCCACCTGTCTTTCTATTGACGGCATCAACACCCTTTTGTGTCATACCGGCACCCTTTTCGGTTGAGATATAGTGGCCTTTGGCATCTTTACCTCGTTCAATAATAAAATGTTTAAAACTAATCATCATCGTTATTTTCTTTACTATTTTCAGAAGTATCACATTCACCACAACAGTCCACTGTCCCGCACTTATCATGAGTCTCGGCCAAAATAGGTACAGGAGTTTCTGTAGTTGTCATTACTGCTTTCCAAACAATCTGTTCGTGTCCATCTTATCCATAGCTTTAGATACACCTTTTACTCTTGCTTTAGCTTTATCAGTATCTCCGGCTCCCGCCTTTTTTGCAGCATCGTCAGCAGCTTTACGTACGTATTGACCCATCTTATAATTTGAAATTTCGCTAACATTATCTTCTTTTGCAGGTACTTTAGCTTTACCAGTCAGTTTATCAACAGCGGTAGACGTACCTTTATTACGATTAACAAATGTCTTAATACCTTTTTTAGCTTGATTACTTCCTGCTTTAGCAATATCACGATCGGGTGAGCGAGAGTCAGCATATCCACGTTCAGTACTCTTTGCAGCATCTGCTGTACTTACTTGCGCCTTTTTGATATAACGGCCGGCCATACCTTTTGAGATCTCGGCAAATGTTTTAACGCCCTCGTTGGTTTTTTTAACTGGTGCATCTTTTGACATAGAACCAGTCTTAACTACACCAGAGTTTTTAATTCTATTGATTAGTTTTAGATTTGCTGACTCTTCTTTAGATTCGATATCCAGAGTTTTAGGATAATTCTTATCACCGGGCTTAAGCTTTGGTTTACCAGCTTTACGACGAGCATGCATATTGGCCCATAGACCTGGCTTCTTGCCCTCTTTGACATCGTCTTTTTTATCTGCTTGACGTTTAGTTGTTGGAACCATACGAGTAACAAGCTTGCCATCAACATTAACTAGTTCAGGTTTTTTGTCTGCACTCTTAACTTTAACATCTTCATTCGTTTCAGGCTTGTCATGCGTGTATCCCATTTTTTTCATACGAAGATGATCGGCTTCCTTTTCGGCTTTATAAGCTTTTCCAGTCTTAGGATCGTACATCATGTGAGGCTCAAATGATTCTTTCTTAGGCATACGTGCTGCAAGATCAGCCGTTGATACACTTTTCTTTCCAGCTTCACGTTCTTTTCCTTGACGTTTCTTGGCCATCGCAGTGGCCTTTTGAACGTCAGCAATTGTTAGCTCGCTAACATCTTCTTTTTTGTTTGCGCGTTCTTTATCCATCATTGCTCTGATTTTAGAAAGTTTATCTTTATCATCTGATGTGATTTTTGGTCTTTTTGTAAAAGCAGTTTGTCCATCAGGAATAGTAGCTTCGTTCGTTGCATTGCAATCACAGCAATCAGCGTCTGCATCACACTTACATTCACCACCATCATTACATGAGCATCCATGTTCTTCAGCAATATCTTCTGAACGGCACGGTGCTTTCTTGGCTTCTTTTGCTAAATTAGATTTTAGTTTTTCCATTGCCACTTCTGCAGCAAGTTCGTGAAATGACTTCATGTTCGTATGCCTTTGTTTTTACGTAGCATATTTTGTCTGCGCGCTGCATCTAAAATACGATCGTGTTTTTTCTTATCTTTTTCTTTTTCTTTTGCTATCATATCGGCAGCCTGAGACTTATCCTTTTGAATAGTATCTCTAGCTGATGCCATAGGATCAGTCTCTTCGTTTGGAGTTAATTTTTTAGCTTTTTTGGTGGACTCATCTGTTCCCCAATCAGGCTTATCGGCGTACATACTTTTTCTATTGTCTTCTGCGATAGGCTCAACGGCATCAATCCATTTGCGGAGCTTCTTATCACCACATTCAATGATTAAATAGTTAGATCCTATTAAAACAATCTTACCAATTTCTTCTGATTCTTTAACTACAACAGTATCACCAAGTTCAAATAGTGTGCCTGTGACAAACTCTTCTCTGCGATCTGATACTTTATTAAGTTGAACATGATGCTGAAAAGTTGTATTTTCTTTAAGACCCAGTCCACCACGAACTGAATTAAATAATTTGCGTGAATCGGTGTTCGTAATTTTATCGCCAAGTCCTTGACTAAATGCAACAAAATTATTTTGTACAGCTTCTTTTATTGCCTTTGAACTATCGACAGTAATATTGCCTGCCGACACTATACTAATGCCATTCTCAAAATTATAAAAACCGTGAGATCCTTTTTTACCATTACCGGCATTCAGTCTAGCATTATATTCATTTACTCGATCTTTAGTAGAAACCATTACTACATTCTTGTAACCCTGGTCATACAGTTTAGTTAATACATGCTTCGGGGTTTTACATTTCTTATCTACTATAATAGATCGAGCATGTCTTGGAAACATTTTCCTTGCATATTTTATTTTATCTGAATATGATAGCGGATTTTTCTCACCATCAGCACTATGTGACAGGTACACCATATATGAACCTTTACCGGCAGTTTTCGCTAACTTATCTAAAAGCTTTCCATCATTAATATGCGGCGGATTCATAGTAGCAAATACAAAATATGCTACCCGTTCCTCTTCAACAAGATACTGTGTAAACCTACTAATCATTATTATTTCCTATGGGCCCGGGCTCGAACAGTTGGCATTAGCTTTTTAGCCATCCTATTTACTCTTGGCTTCATCTTTGCTACTCGTTTCTCAAGCTCTGCCTTTTTGGCCGGAGTCAACTTATCTTTAGAAACGCCTTTTGTCAATTTTTTATATATGTCACGCATAGCCTGCTTTTTAGCACGCTTCTTAATCCGCTCAGGATTAGCAACACGGTTCATAGCCCTTTTACGGCTTATAGCAAGTTTGTTTTTATTTTTTCGCATATCCATGCCACGCTTACGTCGTGTTTGCATGTTCAATGCTTCTGCCTCTAGTTCAACGGCTTCTTCGTCGTAGGTCTTACGTTTTTTCGCATTGGATTTTTCTTGATCGGTTGCGCCTGGCATCAGGTCAACAGAAAGAAAATCTTTAAACTTTAAATTCTTAGGCATGCATCTATCCCGGGGTTATTCCATTTAATTAATAAAAAATTGCCGTGCAATTGTCACAACATCACTACCAGTTATGTTATATTTATATCAATTATCTCTACCATATTTACAAACTATGCACTTTCTACCTTTATAAATGCGGAGCTATCATCAGTTTTTGATCCAGCTATGTTAATAGCATGCGATACAAATTCATTTTGTTGCGTTTTACTGTTACACGCCATCGCATGTAGTATATATGTAGCACTTAGGTTCGCGTGAATGCTATCATGAGTAGCTTCTGAAACACTTACTTGAAAGCCTCCATACTTAACATCAGAATGGATTTTCTTAACCATGTTCCAAAACATCTTTATTTGTCTTTTATTGCCTTTGTATATGTCTCTAGCTTCGGCTCTAATTCTCATATTGTCCGGAATACTTACACCAAGAAACTTATCTGCTGCGGACCTGATTTGGGTCAACCCAACTTTACCACCGCGAGCGCCTTTACCTGAAAGTTCCATGTTGATAGCAGCAAATGGGTCAGCACAACGGACAGACATTTTCTTGGTTCTGTCATAGAATATAAACCCACCTTTAGAAGACCAAACGTCTGGGTTTCTTTCCGAAGTTTTAAGTGTTATTTTATTTAGTGAATGAGTTTCAGGAATGTTTGTTGCTATGTTGTACTCAGAGCCTTTGGCCTTTAGTTCTAACTTAGCAATCTGTTTAAGAGAAACTGCAATACAGTCTCCGGCCAAAAAGGCATTCTTAATTTGTATGTTTAATGTTCTTACACTATCATTACTTAGGTGCTTTGGATTAAATGCATTTTTTATTGCCCATATATCTCCGGGATTCCATTTATCGTCATTCAACGGTTTTCTATTCTCAGACTTAAATGCTCTTTGCTTAGCAACATATATCTGAGTAACTTCTTTTGATTTATGATGGAATATATGCTGATTAGTTATATAACCTTTCTTTATGAGAAAGGCCGCAGTGGTATATGCTGAGAAGTGCCACTGCGGCGCAGAAGCAATCATTCTATTATATGGTACGTTGACCTTAATTTTTCTTTTATATTTTGCAAGAGTCTCTGTCGTAAAGTGAGCAAAGTTTTTATCTGTACCCTCTTGTACCATCGCCGCCAGATATAAGCAGTGTAAAGATTCTACAATATCCGTTATAAATCCTTGGGCGTTGCCTCTACCATATCCACCAAAAACTGCTGACTTACCTATGTCAGTCGATATGATCTTGCCATTATCTTCGGTTATGAGTGTAAATGTTTTTTGATTATCGTCGTTACTGTATTCATCAAGTATATCAGTATTTTCACGCGTGTTTTTAATATACACGTCTTTGCCTTCCCAATCAGAAATTGGATCACCATCCACGATAATATGCTTTAAAATTTTTAAACGCGAATCACTAGTGCCAGTTCGGTTCTTTAACCAATCGGCCCTTGCCATTCTTATGAACATATACATTTCCTAGCGTTATATTGTACCACTATTTATAATAAAAAAAGACCCGCACAGAGGCGGGCCTAGTTAGGAGAAAAATCTTATAATATATTAGGAAGCGGAGCGCTCATAAATATAAGCGTCAACGCTATCAGAAAGACTCAATGGCAAAAACGTATTATATTTGCCGACGCGTTTTGTGCTACCGTCGCTTGAGCGCCCTTTGCATGAAACATAAAATTTCTTTCCAGAAATAGTGTTCATGGTTTTAACTGATTTTTTAATTTCGTCAAGGCGAGACATCTCGGCCTTACTAGAGAGAGTGTACGTACCAACATAATTTTGTGATACGCGAGTAGTTTCAGTTTTAGTTGCCATTAAATGGTCTCCTAGGTTTAGCTCCACCCCCGTGGTGAAGCTGTCAATATAAGTATTATACGATAAAATGAGCTGGATGTAAACAGCTCATTTATGTTACTAGAACTTACCGAGAAACTTTCCTATGTGACTAACAAACGGTAGTAACATGATTGCCATCATTAGATTCATTCCTGTATGCGCCATTGCAATTCGTAGCGTATCGCCTTTTGGCATTCCATCAGATACAAAGAAGCCGGCTAACCAGATCGTGCCGGTTGTTCCGATGTTTGCTCCTAGCACACACGCAATAGCAGCTGGCAACGGCAACGCTCCTGAAGCAACTAATGCAATGATCGCAGTAGTTGATAATGATGACGATTGCCATAAGAGAGTCATGAATATTCCGCCGATAAACATGTATATAGGATTACCTAAAAAGAATTGCAAATGATCCATGTTACCCATCGACTTCATACCTCCTGAGAAAGTTTTAAGTCCGATGTAAAAAATTACTAGTCCGACTAATGCCGTGACTACAGGATTACCTAGATCCATTTTCTTTACCTTCTTCCAAAGTTTTTTATTTGACATGATTTAGGCAGCAGTGGCATACGCCACTGCTTTCTCTGCTGCTTTCACTTTAGCCAGCTGGTTATAACCAAACCACTGATTATGCAAGCGGTTTTCAGCATTACGACCTTGAAGATGGTCAGTGTAGTAAGTTACACTGTTGAATGCTTGCCACCATGTACCAGGAGCGTACTGGGCGCCTGGCTGAACTTCAAGAGCATCATAACACATCTTTGCAGCTTTGCTAAGATCTTCGTATTTAGCAACTGGCGCCCGGTCTTGTGTTGAGCGTGAAGTTGATGGAAAGACTTCGTTGTAATACTGAATAAGATTTTCAGCAGTTGCACCACGAGATCCGATGAACTGAGCCATTTCTTTATAGACCTGAAATTTCTCATGAGCGAGACCAAGAGTTTCTTTTACAGTGTCTGCATTAAACTCTGTACGGTGTCCAACTTTAGTCGAACGCTTAGCATCTTGATTTAGACTCATTGTCAGAGTGTTATTGCAGACAACACGAATTGGTGTGAAACGTACGTCAATAGCTTTACCATACTGATGTGGATTACTAAAGAGAAGGAAAGACTCTACAGTGTCATCACCAAATACATCAAATGACTCTTTAACTTTTGCAAGTGCCCAAACATTTGTTCCACCTTTGAGTGAACCAGCAGTGTGCATTTCCATATCACCTGAAGCAACAAACTCAGAGAAGAATTCAAAAGCTTTATCATTCTGACAAGGTTTCCAATTAGCACCTACATTTGTGAGAATTTTTCCGTCAGTAGATCGAACAAGAGATTTTTGGCCAGTCGGAACTTTTTGGCCGTTAAACTCAACAAACGATTCAACTTCTTCTACTGACCAATCAAGTCCAGCTTTTTTCTGCATTTGTGCAGGAGTCAGATCGTTACTAACTTCAACACCGAGACCATGCCAAGGTAGTGCACCAGCGTAGGCCATTGTTTCAACTTCATGTGACATAATATATTCCTCTTTGCTACATTGTTTATAAGATTATATTACTATGATACGATTAAGATGTACACAGCTAAATTCAAATTAAGTGAATTAAATTTTCTTTAGCTTCAGTCAGTGATGCAACTTTCTTTTCTAACTCAAACAGATAAGACATTGTCCATTCGGTATCACTATTCAACTTTAATGTTGCATCTTCTAACTCAGTCTCAAGATCTTCATATGTCGCTACATGCTCTGTGTATGTATTTGAAGGCATGCCAAGAGCTTCAAGACGCTCTCTAATCATGCGACTAATATACAGTGGGTGAGTATGTGGCTGAACATCAATATCCAAAGTAAAATACTCAGGCTTTTGGGTTTTCATCATATATGTCTTAATATTCATCATTGTACCTCTCTATGTTATAAACACAGTATTCTATTGAGAAGAAGTTGTACACCATTTATTTGCATCTTCTGGAGAATTAATTTCAATGCCATTAAACTCACACGGGAAAACTCCAATATCGTAACCGTTCTTCAACCATCTCAATTGTTCTAATTCCTCAATACGTTCTTCTTTATAGCTACTTAAATTACGATACATTCCTAAAGCATTACGTCTATAACCATAGATGCCTAAGTGCCAATCGCCATATCCTGTCATGCCTCGTCCAAACCACAAACATTTATCTGCAGCTCTTACAAGCTTTACAGTATTAGGATCATTCTGGCGTTCTTCGGGCATTGCCGTACACATAGTAGTAACCGAATAATGCGCTAGATGGCGTGCACATT